>BNJV01001534.1_pt1 | contig 81776 bp, 131 predicted proteins | sample 8540591 | NCBI WGS metagenome assembly BNJV01 (sample SAMD00202457, study PRJDB9452) | human saliva metagenome | host: Homo sapiens | reverse complement strand
TGTTTTGAATCAAATGTAGTAGACAAGAAAAAGTAGACATAGTATCCATTTCGAGCCTATGATTATATAAGCTCTACAGTAAAGTAAGTTAAGTTATTAGATGGACTGATGTATTAAAGTATTATAGTTATTAAAAAGAGCTATTTAATTGAGGCTAGCAAAATGTCCTTTCCTCATAAATACTTATTGACATTTATAAGCAAAACCTTAATATAATATAATTATGTTAATGAGATGGCTTTTATTGGAAGTATATAAGATAGTATGAGTGTTGGCAAAAACGACATATTTCAGAGTAAATTCCGAGTATATAATAAATGGATATGACTTAAGGCAACAACATCTGATAGTTAAACGCTATACTAGGGGATATGAGAAAAATTAAAGAGAATAGGAGTCTGTTTTACAATCTCCTTGATTTTGCACGAGATGTCAGGTGGCGATAAGGGCGGAAGTGTGGAGGATATGTTCTATGGACAGGGGACGGAGCTGATGCCATTTGCACATAAATATGTAGAATATAATAAAGAGAATGAATGGAAAATTACCGGTGAAATCTGGATTCCATCAAGGAGTACATTTGGAAAACACAGAAAGAGTATTAGGGGTACAATGTATCGATTTCTGAAAGAGTGGAGGAAAAATGGAAGACATAGAAATGAGAATAAAGAAATAAAGAATCCGATCTCCCCAAGAATAGCAGGTAATTATGAAAAATATACTGAATGCATTACTGTGGAATAACTCTTATCTACCAACACAGCAAAAATAATGATTCGCGTGCGGATAAGACGAAGTTTTTAGGAGAACAGCTACAAGGTGTATTTGCGATGTCATGGTTTTAATGACAAAGATGAAGAACTCATATTTAATCTGTGTGAAGAGGAGATAGTACCGTATATCAAGAAAATAACACATATATCATTGTTTCCCAAGGAAATGAAGCTAATAAAGGGAGACGGTGGAGCAGACAAGAGTGAGTGCATCTTTGGAAGATGATAGGAATAACAACAAAGTAATTACTTTACTTCTGTCGATAGAGGATCCGGATCGAAGCCTAAGGTTAAGAAAAATATAAAGAATCTAGAGTGCTTTTTGCAGGCAATGTCGAAGAAATGCTAAAAGCTTCCGGGTTATTTCGTGTACTGCAAAGGAGAGCCACTGAGATGGTTAAAAATGTAATAAAAGACAGCTCTTATGTTTTTATTGTAGTAGATAATATGTGTAATCCGGAGAGATGGATTCGCTGATAGAATATACATCCGGACATTCTGAAAGATTTGATTCCAAACCTGTTGTATATGTAAATACTACAGAAAGAGTAAAAAGGCTATTGATTTATTTTCAGAATCTTTACGCACTGAATTTCAGATACGAGAGTACTTGAAGGACTCTGAAATACTGTTTGAAATAGCCAGATTGTTCTTAAGCTGTGAAATTGCTGAGAAAACCCAAAGCAGAGATACGCTCAGAGGTACTTTATTTCGACACGGAATACCTGGAGTAGATCTCTCTGACCATCCGATGTTTTCCACAAATACGCTTATCACACTAAGACAAAAATATGCTCAGTTAAATGAACAGTATGACTGTATGAAGATTGAAAAATAAAGGCGATGTTGCCTCTTTGACAGAATTAGACTCACGGCGTAGTGACATAGCGACAAGTATAAGGCAATATGAGAATATATCTGCGACTGTCAGATGATAGCTATAGGTATTGAACAGACGGGAAGTGTTCTGGATGAACTTAATACAAAGGTTGAATCATTTGTAAATGGCGGTAAATATGAAGAGGCTGTTATACTTCTTAATAAAAGTGATTGGGACGAAGAAATATGAGTTGCCGTTGCCAATAAAGTCCAAAGGCGGATGAGGTTATAAGAGCATATATACAATCCAGACGATATTTGATTGCGAGCATGAGGGTGTTAAACGAAGATAATAAAACAGAGTCGATTGCAAAATATATAAGGAATTAAGGAGGATAGCCAAAGGCTCTGTCGAGTGTGAGAATATTGTTTATGAATACCTTGCATTTCTTACTGATATCGGGGAATATGGAGCTGCAAGGAAAACTAATTTTTGGAAGAAGAGGCTGCTTACAATGAAGTGGGAAGGATACAAGGAACTATAGATTTTTATATATTGCCGGTGAAATGTATTTTAAGACAGGGAATAGTACTTTGGCTGGAAGCATATTTCAAAAAGCTGTTGCTGCTTATGTGCTCCTAATAATCGATTTGAGACTACATTGAATTGATTGCTGGTATTGCAAAATGCTATGTGGATGGCAAAGAGATACACATAATGCACAATACACTGAAAATATGGAAAAATTTATTTCTGAAGAAGATATGCATTCTCCACGAGGAAAAAGGTTTGTATCATTTTGTGACAAATATATGGCGATTTATGAGAGTAATTGCTTAATCTCACAAAGGCATTAAAATTAGCAGAAAAAGGCTCAATATATATATTCGTTATAGAGACAAAACAGGGAGATCAGATTCAGGAACTAGAGGATAAGCTGGATATGCTGCTATTTTGAACAATATTTCTGTTTTTGTATAGAAGAAATGGAAATTATGATAAATCTGCGGATTTAGCCGGGAAGTGATTGATATCTATCGGATGCGCAAGGAGTAATCCTGAGATTTCGCTGACAAAACTTACAAAAGCGTGTCGAAACTATTCCCTGATATTAAGAAGACAGGGGACAGTATGAAGATGCTGAGAGGATTATAGAGTGAGGCAATGAGCATATTAGATGAATTTAGCTATACAACTGAAAAAGGAAAAAACGTCAAAAGAATCAGTTGTCTGTCTGAAGTGGGAATATAAAAACTTGACCAAAAGAAAAATACAGCGAAGCAGAGGAATATTTGAAGCAGGTATCATTATTGCTAGATAAGATTAACAATGCTGATGTTTTTTATGTACGATGTTTACAGCGCAGAAAAACAGCTATGATTTTTGGAAGATTGTACAGAGCGTATGGGCGAATATGAAAAATCTGAAGAATATCTGCTTAAAAGCAGTAGAAATATGGAGTGATTATTCCAGAGAGTCTACCGGTAAATATACAGTACTTCTGGACTCAGGCGTATGCGGAGCTGGCATTGACAGTAGAAAATGACAGGGAAAATCGGCAGAATACCAGCTCACAAGATGAGCGAAGAGCTGATAAAGAAGTTTTGTGTGTCTGCAAGAAAATATGCCCGAAAGAAAGGGTTGAAATATCCCTGCTCCAGTAATCAGTTGCCGTTGCCGATGATGCGGAACATCTCGTACGGGCACGCTGTTGTCTTTTAGATCATGTAGTATTTATATTATTATATTCATCATGAGGCAACTATCATAGGCAACATTTGCAGATATCGTTGTTTTTAAGAGGTTTTATGATAATAGGAGGTGATGCTATGAATGACGCCATGAATGACGATATGGTAGTTTTTCCCGCAAGATGACAGTAATGACTTTCTGCCGTGCGACGAGACGCCACTATTTCGATAATCTATCGCCGGGTGACTCTCTAAGATATAGGCTCACTTTTGAGTGGGGTCTGCTCATCTAGGGCAATTCCATTGGTCCAGCTGACTGGATGCCGGAGCACTTTTAGGAGGTGCGCTTATGAAAAACTGTTAGTGTGTTTTTGCTTAGTAACCATGTTAACTTTGTTATTTGCTTGCAATGGTGTGCCAGCGCTGGCCGCGACCGATGACGCCAATAACGATGCGGCGACTCCGCGCGATAGAGCAACAGGCCATCGACAAGAATGTTACTAAAAACACTTCTAGGCCTAAAAAAGGCTAAAAAGGCTAAAAAGTCAACAGCGAAGAAAAATAATAAGGCTTTTGATGTTATGAATTACTTTAAAAAAGGGAAAATTCGACTGGAAAGCATATGGAAAAGCTATTGGTTCTACTAGAGTAATCCTACATAATACAAATGTTAACGTGATGCTTCCTGAGGCTGTTGTATATGATTACGTCAGATGCCGTGAGACGGCAAAGATGATAATCTTGTCGGAAAGTATCTGCTCATAATTTTACAATTTAGTCGTAGATTATGATGTACCAGAGGTAACTTTTTCTTCGAGTCTCGAAGACTGGGGCCTAAAGTTTGAAACCAAAGACGGTGGACTATCTTTCCTCCGTCGGATTAGAATATGCATATGGGTTGCTAAATACCTAAGCAAGGATCCGAAGTATATAAGTATAAAAAGCCAAATCTAAAGGGAGTTGATTGGCGTGAGGGTTCCGAAATAGTTGAGTATGACGGCTAAAACGAAATGGCAAAATAATTGCCAACAAGCCTCCACAAGGCTCCAGAATACTGGGGCCTTTTTCAATTGTATCCACAAAAAATGTGGATTAATCTATACATCGCAGTTATCGACCGCCGCGCATCATCATACATAACGAACTTAATAAATTATAATATAAGAGATGTGTATATTTGCACAGCTCTTTTTAAATCTCATTTTTATATCAGTTTCCGAAGATATAAATGAGATTTCAAGAAAAAGAGGTGAAGTTTTGGGATAAAATAGTATATAAAAACATAGTTAACGAGATGATAACCCCCAAAATTAATCGTATCATTAGCTCAACAAAGGTAAACGGACCTGCGTTGGAGCTGTAAACGGACCTTGCGTTGGAGCTGGAAAGGAGGTTGATGCTTATGCTTTGATTTATTTCATTATATTGACGTTACTAGCGCATTGGCGCATATCGCAGGGTATCAGGTTACTTATTAGCAAGAGCTACCATGAGTATCCACAATTAACAAGGAGAATGCCTATGTATGAAAAACATTGTTGTATCAAAGTATGCCTGCGGGCAAAATCGAAAGATAGTGCTTTCAGGAGTGAATTACGTTCTGTATTACGGAGATTCGGTTGTAACATCGTCAACTGATCTTACAACTATTATGAAACGTTATGAAGAATATCGATAAGGAGGAAGAGCTATGAATTTATATGATACTGCTATGTGTTTTAGAAAGGAAATATCAGAAAGAAAAGCAAATGGATATGGAAACTGGAGCTGGGAGCATCTGGTACCGGGACCACTTGAGGATAAGGGTGGAGATTCATTTCAGAGGTTGCAGGGTGTTGGTGCTATAGTAACAGTACTGATCCAGTCAGATTCTATACCAACCATAATCATCCAATGTGGAGATAACCGGAGGTTCATATGAGGAAAAACGTAATTTTTGCGGAGCGAATGAAGGACAATTACGGGATGCTTGAAATCTATTATCATGGTGATGGGAATACACAGTTGCTAATGTTGACAAGGTTCAGCCCGGCTGTATATAAGTATTTTCAATATGGTAAAAGTCTTGCTCAGCTTCGCAGACAGAAAGACTGGGTGAGAGCACCGACTCTCTCCCATCTGATAGATGGAAGACTGATGCGCCAAGTATCCTACATAGAAAGAAGGGGAAGTATATGGGAAATGAGTTAATGACAGAATTTATAAGACAGATAGGACAGGCACACGTCTTGCAGAAGATGCGACAGAACTGCTTCTGCTTAAATATGAATCGGAATTGGAAGATAGAAATATACAAGGAGGGACATTATGGCACAAAAAGAAAAACAGAATAGTCATTCCATGCAGATTTGCATATTTCAATTGCTGGAGACCATCGTCTATTTATGGAAATGATAAGTATTCAATGTCAGCAATCGTGTCAAAAGATGACAACAAGACTCTGGATCTCATTTATGACGCAATAGATTATGTCAAGGAAAGAGTCCTCAGGAAATGGGGAGGGGCGTGTTCCGTCAAATTTAAAATGCCTTTGTCATGATGGAGATGAGGAAAAAGCCGGAAATGCAAATTATGAAACTGTTATTACCTTTAATGCAAAAATGTAATGAACAGCCACAGATTGTGGATAAATCGATTAAACCGATTACGGATCCCACAGAGGTGTACTCGGGATGTTATGGGAAAAGTAGCCTTGTCTTCTATGGATATAATTGCAGTGGCAATAAAGGGATAGGGGTCTGGCTGGTAATATCCAGAAAATCAGAGACGGATCACCGATTGGCGGGAAGATAAAGTGCAAGTGATGAATTTTGTGCGGTTTCTGATGATGAATAAGATTGAGGCGGTGAAAGATGAATGGTAATTCGGAGGAAATGTTTATACATTTTGCTTATTACAGAGGTGATACAAGAGGGCTTATATTTGCAGCCAAAGTTTCCGATGAAGAGCCTGTAATAGTTGAAATGTGCAAGGAATATATACGGATAGAATTATAAACAGACTCCACAATAATGATGTCAGAAAATTTTATATTCTACCATATTTCATTTTCTCCGAAATGCTGAGAATCTGCAATATCAGAAGACATCAGGGACAAGGCCTCATGGATAAGCATTGAGAGAAGACTCAGCCAGCTCGGAATCTGTGATGAACAAGATGCAGATGAAAAAGGTTGGCAGAAATATTTCCTGCAGCCGGAAGATTGATTAAGAAATATGAAAAAGATTATCTGTCATTTTGTTATCCGGATAAATATTTTTGGGGAAATGCTCAATCCGAAGTACATACAGAAGAATGGCAGAATATGAAAAAGTACATAGTCTGCTGTAGTGAATCTTGAGCAGGAATTCGTTCAATGGTGTAGGGATACAGACTATAGGATTTCTGTATGAAGGAATACGTTATCATGGTATCCGGAAGGAATAATGAGACAGTATGGTGGAAGAAGCATAAACGCAAAGGAGGAATTCGTGACAGGAGGTACTGGGATAAGCGATATCGGGAATGGAAAGAAATGAGTATGGATGGTGAAGACAGTGTTGATGAAGTAAGTTCATCTCAGCGATCAAATTAAAGAATGAATATGCTTTAAGTTATGCTGCAAATGCTGGGCAGTCAGATATTTATCTTTAGAAGCCAAGTCTGTGTGGAACGGTGACAGAGGCAGAAGCCCGGAGTTTATACAACGGTATCTTCCTGAAATGATGGATGGGAAGTATTGCACTAATGGAATTTCGTAATCTTGAGCAGAAGGTTTTTAATGCATCAGGCGGAATATCGATATATGCAGCAGACAGGTCATATAAATACGGTTTAGGCACTAGATGAAACGGATAAACTCTATTCATACACAAAAAGGTTTATCGATGCTTTGAACAGAGCTCATGGATAAACATAGCAGTGAAGAGTTTGGAGAATATACGCTTTCGTGGGTTGGACAGGCACTGATAATAAGGCATAAGACAGGAAGAGTTTTACTCATTAACAGACCACAGAAGATAGAAAAATACTGTGTACAGTATAAAGGGGATGGTTATGGCTTTATGATAAGTATTCCAAGGCTGATAGGGAGCTTGGCTTATCAGGTGTCAGAGATGATCTGCCTGGAAAAATCCGGGGAACTTATAAAATTAGGAATCAGAACGGTAAATGTCAGGGGCTGTAGGATACTTGCAAATATACCTTTTTATCTTAACGATAGAGTGTATAAAGAAATAAGTATAAAATTAAGGATTGATAAATATGGAGTAAATCCGGAATCTCTCTTTGGAAGGAGTTCATATGGAAATGACTGGTGAAGAATGGGGAAAGGATCTTAAACATATGACGACAGGGGGTGTATTGTTGTGTACAATGCCCAAATATAGCGATAATTCTTAAAAACGATAAGTCACTGAAAAACATTTTTCAATGAAATGAAGAATTGTATAGATGTGGATGGAAGCGTGGCATGGAACAGAGGAGACGGAAGCTGGAAGAATACAGATCTTACCTGTCTTGAAATGTACCTTGAAAAGAATTATGGCTTGTATGCTCCTGCAAAATGCAGAGATACTATGTTTGCTTATTTAAGTGCTGAAAGGCGTATTCATCCAGTGAGGAAGTATCTCGATAATCTTGAATGGGATGGGAGAAAGCGTTTGGAATCATTGCTTGTTACTTATCTTGGTGCACAAAATACAGAATATGTACGAAGTGTAACAGTAAAAACTTTTACTGCGGCAGTGGCAAGAATTTTTGAACCTGGACTGAAATTTGACTCAGTACTTGTATTGTGTGGGGCATAGGGAATAGGGAAGAGCACAGTATTTGTCCAAGTGGGAAAGAACTGGTATTCGGATTCCATGACTATCTCAGACATGAAAGATAAGACAGCTGCTGAGAAACTCCAGGGAGTATGGATCATGGAACTATCGGAACTGGCAGGCTTAAAGAAGGTTGATGTAGAGACAATCAAATCATTTCTGTCCCGAACCGATGACCAGTACAGAATCCCATATGGAACGTATGTTGAAGCACATCCAAGAAGATGTATCATTGTTGCAACAACAAACTCATCTGATGGCTTTCTTCGCGATATAACCCGATAACAGAAGATTCTGGCGGTACAGGGTAAATGAGAACAGTGAAAGGAAAGCTTGGAATATGTCAGACTCCGAAATCGATCAGCTGTGGGCAGAGGCGGTGATGCGATATAAAAATGGAGAAAAACTGTATCTTGATAAAGAAATGGAAATCGCAGCAGATAGAGAGCAACGCCTTGCTATGGAATCAGATCCGAGACAGGGGCTGATGAGGTGAATATCTGGATAATACTGCTGGAGACAGGATCTGCCTTATGGAGCTGTGGTGTGAATGCTTGGGGCAGGAAAGAAAAATGATGAAAAGAAGTGACGCTTTTGAACTTGAAGGAATGTTAAAAGATCGGTGGTTGGAAGTCTACGATGGAAATAGTACCGGAAAAGCAAGAACAGATGCGTATGGGGTACAGAAAATCTTTGTGAGGGTATATAGTGAAGAGTAATGTGAAAATGATATTCTCGGATGATTTACAGGCTGCAGCAGATGACATTCTAAAGCAAATATGTTTTGACACAGATATAAGAGTAGTCGTTATTGCATCTTATCCTGCAATTCTATGAGAGGTGGAGAAAAAGCCATATCAGTAGCTGGAAATATATGTTCGGCATCGGTCGTCCGAGGCTCTGCTAAAAGATAAGGATAAAGTGATTCGCTCGGATACACAGATTATATTTGTCTCCCCAGGTAGTGCAGGAAGAATTCTTGCTAATAAGGAAGTAAAGACAGATATTCTTATTGTGGATGATCTTGAAGGAGCTTGTCAGCATACGGAAGGAATTCAAATATAATATCTTAGACATAGCTCATAATGCAGTTCAGGCTGTCGGAATAGGTGGCAGTCTCAATGGGGAATCTCCGTTATTTACCTGAAGTACTTCGTATAATGGGATAGATGAAACGAAGGAATGTCACAAAACGGTTTTTATGAAAGATATTATTTTAAGGATTATCAAAAAGATAAAGCCACTATCTGCAGAATTAGAGCCTAAGCCAGGTGCTGTTGAAGCCGTTAAAAGATTTCTCGAGAAATATGTGAGTTGACATGTGATGGGTAAAGCAGAAACAGAAGATATGGAAATATCAGAATATGAAGATTATATACCTCTTGATTATAAAGAGAAGTCAAAATACAGCTTTTATGAAGTGGATTCAGGAGGGAAAAAAGTGCATGGGAGATGCATCGGATATTACAATGACCAATATGTTTGAAAAGGATTCTTTGATATCGCATTTAAAAAGATGTCAGAAAAATAGAGCCGAGTTGATAATATAGTGGCATTGATCTTCCGGAATATTGGAAACGAAATGGCAGAAGAATAAAAAGACAGCTGCTCTGGGTGAATATGTTCGGAACCCTGCTGAGAAGCATCTGATTCCAAAACCCGGAAAAAGGAAAGAGGATTTTGGAAATACTATGCCTGATAGATCGCGTGATACAGATGGCTTTGTACTTATTACTGGATACATTCTATGACAGTACCTTCAGTAGCGAAAGCTATGCATTCAGAAGAGGAAGAGGGCAGAAGGATGCAATATTAAAGTGCGATGAAATACTGGGAGAAGGATATGATACTACCCTTGATCTTGATATCAAGAGCTTTTTGATACTGTTGACCATAAGCTCATGATGGAAGTTTTGATGAGAAATATTAATGACGAAGCTATTCTTGCGACGATTAAGGCATATTTGAAAACAAAGGTTGTTTATGGACGTCATATTTATGAAAAATACATCGGTCTGTCTCAGGGATCCCCACTGTCTCCACTTCTTGCTAATATATATTTGAATGAATTTGACAATTTTCTTGCAGATAAAGGATTGAGATTTCTCAGATATGCGGATGATGCAGTAGTATTTTTAACGGATATGATGAGGCAGCTCAAACGAAATCATAATTGAGAGATTTCTGGGAGGAAAAGTGCTGGCTGAAAGTTAATCAGGATAAAACAAAGATAGTGACTTTTCGGAAATATCAGATTTTTGGGATATACCTGGTATAGAGATGATAAAAGGCAAAATTTATATGGATTTCAGACAGTAAGTAAAAGAAAAATGTATACAAATCTGAAAATGCATATTAATAAAAATCCGGATCATCGGAATGGTGGGGATTTTGCAGGGAACATTCAACAGAGGTTGGATTAATTATTACAGGTATATGGATGAAGACAGGCTCATAATGTTTCTAATGAGGGCTGAGAAAAAGCAGTACAGGCTCATTTATGAAAAATTTTTTTGAGAATCCGGATGATGACCGTGAAAATCTGTATATTACGGGACTAAAACGAGAGCAGACAATTCACGGGCACTGAGGGTGGCTGATTACATAAATGGGTAGGAAGGAGCAGGATATGAGTAACGAAGAGCTTTATAATGCAATACACAATTTTCAAATAGAGTTATGTCACCTAAAAATAGATAAATATGAAAGTACAGGTGAGGCTCAGGGAGATTTTCTCAGGCGTATTGATAGTTACCAGGATGAATTTCAAATATTGAACATCCAGTGGGGATGAAGAAAAGGAGGCTGCTATGCAAAATATATATTCGAAATGGCATCAGAAGAGTTTTTATGATTGTTGCAGTGAGAGCGAAGATATCATTACCACTGATGTGGTTTACAGTAAACCATTATTTATAACGGAAGTGTACATGGAGAAATATTCGGGTCGCAGATGAATCATTCTGATATAGAAGTACCCGAAATGATGAATTGATGATTATCTCACTTCTTATGTCGCTCAAAGCTCTTTCAGTAAATCAACTAAGTCAGTTTATGCGAATGAAGGGAGAGTTATCGGAAAAACTACAATTGTAAAGATTTTGAAGAAAAATGGTTAAGGATTCCCTAGTGGAGGAATATGTGATGTCAAGGGAATATAAAGACTTTGAAGATGGTGGAAAAAGAAAGAGATACTTCGATTATATAAAAACAGGAAGAAACGGATATTATATTGCTGAACAAATGGGTATAAAGACAGATTCGCTAAAAAGGCTCTATGAAATAAGAAACAGATACAGAAATCAGATGGTTCATCTGCTTACAAATTATACGTGGAGTCAGATTGTTTTAGGTAATCTTCAAAGAAATGAGGGGATGAAATGGTTTCTATTGATGAAGTAAGGTTCGTAAATGATTTAAAGGCCTGTATTTATTCCACTTACTATTCAGATCGAAGGTGAAACTTACATACGAATATGTTGGAAACAGGATATGACTGGAAACAGCTGAAATATTAAAAAGATATGAGGAATATACAAGGGTATCCGGGAGGATTTTTACACTTGTATTGGTATTACAGAGAGCTCATCTATATCCGCTGAGAAGTATAAGGCAGATTTCGGAGAGTGGAGCTATCAATATAGCATTTACTTCGGTATCTGAATGGTATTCCGAAATGAGAGGAATTTTTCAGAATTTCAAAATCACTTGAATTTGAATTGTATCCACAAAAATGTGGATTAATCTATACATCGCAGTTATGACCGCCCGGCGCGATCACACATAACGCAGGGCGGTTTTTCTTCTCGGTTCAGAAGGAAATCGCTTTCTGCGTTAATGATTTTACTGAAGTATTCTCTTTAATGTGTGAGTTGTAGAGGAGTGCAAAAAAAGCTCATACATGCTACGTAAAGGCTCCAATTGTATGTCAACTGCCATACTTAAACTCTACACCTCAGTAGTAGGTATAAAAATCTTTATCTACAAAAAGCCCTGCCATATAAAGTGGAATACTCCTCTTAAAAACATATTTCCTCCTTGCAAACTATATAAAATGCCTTAAATAAGCGTTTTCATAATATATAACTAAGACTTCATACCTAAAATGGGATCCGTACCTTGAAAATTCAATACTTCAGCTACCAAAATAACGATTTATGCCACTACAGCCTCCGGATGGAGCGCATTACGCAGATATTCAGGTAGTCTTGCTTCAAAATCAGCAGTAAAAGCAGTCAATTGCTCATCACTGAGCTTTAAGATTACCTGAAGGCTTGCCATCAAGGCATCCATCAGGATGCCAAGTGATCTGCTGAAAGTAATGTCTGCCATTTCATCGACAAGGAAGAAGAACAACTCACCAAGGGTTCTCTGATCTTCATTTTGACGTTGCTCCATTGCAATTAACATATATCTGGTAAGCACAATTGCTACGTGGGCTGTTAGTGCATCATAGGATAAGCTATGGCATTCTCCAATAAGATTCAGCATAGATTTGCAGGTTTTGACCTCAATTTGCCAACGTTTTTCATAAATACTGGATAATCTCTTCTTCGGAAAGGGTAGTATCTGTGCAGATAAAAGCAAGCCAGTCCTTGCGATTAGCTTTGTTCCTTACACAAACAATCTTTGCCGGAATTGGATTCTCCTTTCCTACCATAACACAGATAGAAAGCAGATACTTTGATTTGCCACGGCGCTTTTTGTTCCGGGAATAGATCTCTTTGATATTCAATTGCTCACCACAGTGTGAATACTTGATTCGACTGCTTTTCTTAATCATAGCAATTACGTCCATACCTTTTTGAATGGATAGCTGTGATTTGAGCGGGGTTTTGAAAACCAGGAATCAAAAGGACATAATCAGCTTTCAGCCCTGCACTGAGAGCAGTATCCAACAGTGTCATCATTGCTTCAGGAGCTTTTGTCTGAGCAAGTTTACGCCTTTTACCTGCAAGGGTTCTGTTATCAAAGTGTTTTTACAGGACCGATGATATTTGTATCTTTGCAGATGCTAACAGGCAGCTGTTCACGCGATAAGTGTATTTCCATCGCTCCAGCTTAAAGGTAAGCATACGAAAATCCTGAAATGCATATCCGTGTGATCGAAAACCTTTGACCCCAGCTCAGTTTTCTTGCAGCTGGTGCGATTGAAAAAGACTGTCATCAATGATGAAAACATTTTTCCTTTTATCATCTGTTAGGTTTTTGAGATCATTATTTACGATGTCAGCAGCAAGAAGAGTAAAGAAACTGAAGCCAGTTTTGTTTTTACCGAATTAAGGAAACGATAAAAAGTGTTCTTTGAAAAATCTTCCTTAAAAAGAACGGTACGTTGTTGCATATACATACTTCTTCCAACGAAAAATATTGCTGAGTTTGTAACGAAGCAAAGAAACAGGTGAAACACCTTTTTCTTTCATCCCAGTACATCTGGCAATAAGCCTGCCAACATGATGTCTGGAAAAATCTTCGAACACAGTCACTAAGTTATTCTCATCGAAATGATTTTAGTGTTATACTGGACATGGTATAAATCTCCTTTGTCCAATGGTTTCTTGTCAATTCCATTATACCAAACTGGGTAGGTTTATGCCATTCTTTATGGCTGAAATATTGAATTTTCAGGTTCAACACACCGTATTGGTGTGGGAAGTCTTAGTATATAATAACTCATTTTCACGAAAATGAGAAATGTTTTAAGCAGGTTTTTCACGAAAATGAAAAATGTTTTGCACGAGTTCAAAATAGTCAGAGATATAGTAAATAAAAAGGTTTACTGTTTTTTCTTTAAAACTATAATAATATATGTGATATAATGATTATTAGGGAGTTGACGACATATTAATCAGTAGTAAAATTATAAGTAGAGCTTAACAAAGTTGTTGGGAGGGGACAATAGGAACTTGGGTGCTGCCATATTTGGAAATGACACATCCTGTGATATTAAGGATGAGTTTTTGAGCGTTTTAATGCAGGTGAAGAGCCTGAAGATATAAAAATGATTTGCTTCCTGCTGAGGATGAGGAGGACAGATATGATGTCTTATTTAGCCTTGCACACTGCCTCTGGGAGGTGGGCGAACTAAAGGATGATTTGTTAAATGAAGTTGAGTGAAGCGATCCAGGTGGAAAAGACTTGAAGGTTGCAAGGGAGCTTGGAGCTGATGATAAATTCCTAAAAGAAAAAGAAGCGACAATCTGAATAAGTTCTTGGATAAAATCAGTGTACCTAAGGAAAAGCCCAAAAGAGTGGCACCACCTGTTCGGTTGAAAGTAAGTACAAAAACGGTGCAGTAATGGTGTTTAAGTATGAAAGATGGTATGTGGGGGCCCTGATTGCCATAAACGGACATTTTGATAAAGAAACAATTTATAAATATATCCAAACTACCGTGAAAACTATGGAAAAAGCCTACTATGGATGATGTGCGTAGGTCTTATATAATTGACGCAAATTTTCACAACAGGAGAGAAATTCGTTTCCACTTCGTAATCCGATGTTCTATTATGCCTTTGACAACTGTATTGCACAGTATTTAACTGATAGAGCAACAAAAATTTGAAATTTATAATGATTCATTTTTGAAATAATAGAATACCTCTCTGATTGGGGAGACTGCTCGGAGGAACTCATAAAGCATTTGATTATAGCGTAAAAACTGCGAAGAATTTAAGACGTATGCTGCTTGGATATTAACTAATTCCTATAATAAGGGTATATTCGCACATACGGATATGACGGTAGATGAAATTGACAAGGGAATTTATCGAAAGACTTAGCCAGTAGTTTAACCTACTAAGACTTATTTATGATGCAGGTTCAGATAATAAGGCAGAAAGGTGATAATTTTGAAAGTAGAAGAAGTAATAGAAAAACGGCAAAACTCTGTAGAGACTTTGGTGCAAATAAAAGTTCTTTTATTTGGCTCAAGGCAAAGGGAACTGCGCTTGAAAGAAGTGATATAGATATAGCAGTATCAGGTGTTAAAGAGGTTGATTTGACTTATACAAGAGATAGAAGAATTACTACACTTTATAGCGTGGATATAGTAAATATGGATGACTGTACAAACGAGCTTTTACTGGAGGATATAAGACAATATGGACGAGAAATTTAGTAGAAGGTTTGAGTCTTTTTGCAATTCGCTGAAAGCTCTATCTGAGGCTAGGGAAAGGGATTTTTCAGATTCTTTCGTAGTAAGCGGAACCGGAGCAAAGTTTTCTATTACCTTTGATTTAGCCTGAAGGTGATGAAGGATATCCTGATTAAGCACTATGCTATTATCGGATTTGTGACAGGCTCTCCGAAAGATGTGCTTAGAGAGGCATTTAAGGCAAACCTTATTGATGATGATGACTGGATGGAAATGCTAAAAGTCAGGAATGAGCTTACTCACGACTATGATGGTGCGGTTATAATATCACATTGTAAGATGATTGTTGGTAAGTATATAGATTTGTTTTATGAGTCTCGAGAATGTGGTTAAGGGGATCTGTCAAATCAACAAGTAATAATGTTATAAAGAATGATTTAGGGTTTAAATTAAGGGGAATAAATGGAAATATTTAAATCAAATCTTTTGAAGAATACTTGGACTTTATTTTAGAATTGCAGATAATCCATTGTAATATGATCCGCATTATGCACATGATAAAACAATCTCTATGGTGCCGGGTTAAAGAAAAGATGAGTATTCATTTGTGGTTATTGACAATGGAGTAAAAGGAATAGTTGTGAGAGTAGTATTCTGATAAAAACTATATTGGAAATACTTATAGGATTTACAAAAATGAAACATTTAGAAGGATGTTATCACTTAGGAGAGAAAAGTATCAGGGTTATAAGGCAGACTTTGTTATTAATCCAAAAATTCTGCATTATACAGGGGTTCTAAGAGATGCCGTTTTTGATACTGAACAGCAAAGAGTGGTTCATACTAATATGCCGCCTCATCTGGATACAGGTGGGATTGATTTATACTGAAAAATGGAAAAAGAATACTGTGAACTTCATAGCAGGGAAACATGTTGGACTGCAGATGAATTCTTTCGGCTAAAAGACCGTTCAGAGTAGTGCTTGCTATAAAAAGACGGCCAGTTGATAGGATATCTTGATGTAACCTATAGTTTTTGAGCAAAATGAACCCTATGATATTTATGTTAAAACCTGAGTACAGATATCAGGGTTATGAGCTACTCTTCATGCAAAAGCAATAGGATTAAACCTGCAATCTAGATGATGGTGCTGGTTGATGCTGATGCTCATAAAGACATGAAATCTACACTGCAGCAGGCTTCATAAAAGTAGAAGGACTGAATAGTGTTTATACACCTTATATGTTTTGATACAATTATGTAGATGTACCCCAAGAGGGTATAAGCCATTATGAGAGAATGAGTAAATAAAATGATAAGGCTGCTCAGGCTTTGTAAACAAGTACTAAACTTATATTAAGGAGGAAAATAAATGGAGTTAATAGCAAACTATCAGTATTTAAGCGATGAGAACTTAAAAGGCAATGAAGAACTTTGATGGTGCGAAGAAGATGAGCTGCTTGAAGATGTTGAAGAGTGGAAATGAAGAGGCAGAGATTTTTGCTTGATATCGATAAAATGTGGGATATACTTCATTTCGTATTAACCGTGTGTAAGGGTCAAGAGCCTATCTGGGATGATCCTTTAAGCGAGGCAGTTGTAGGTGTGGCTTCACTTGAAGAAATATCTGAATTTACCGCTTATACAGAAAAAGAAAGGGTGGAGGACATTCTTTCTGCCTTAGAGAGCTTTGATATAGTGGGAGGCGTTACATAATCTCGATATGGAAACCTCGTAAAAAGGCCGAGCTTTTATCCTGATATCTGGAGAAGGATCTTTGATTTTGAAGGAATAAAGAAGGAAGTCCACAAATGTTTCGAGGATTTGATTGATTTTACAAGCAGATCTTGGAAATAAATGGAAATGTTTTAGGTTACAATATATTAGTTTATTTTTAACTGAATACACATTGGAGGCGTAAGATGATGCGAAATTTGTGAGAAAATAACTTTTAGTTCCAAACTTTAAGTCTCCAAAAAGACTATGAAAAACTATGGCCTATAGGTGAGTTAATCAAAAATCCGGCTGCTAGTAGATGGCACCTGCCCCGTAGATGGCTATAAGCGGGTGGGTACTGGGTGAATGACATTATTTACCAGTCATTGAATGCCCTAAATGTGGGCAGAAATTTACCAGTGTTGTAAATACATATAGAGGTGGAGGTCTCGTTTAAAAAGGGCTAATGGAGAATTCATTATAATTTATTGCTTGTACTATTACGATAGTTCACAAGATGTTTTATAAAGGATCTGTGGTAGCAAGTAAAAAGACTTAGAAAAATTTGACTTTAATTTATGAAGATAGTAGAATAATCCTGAAAACAAGTAATACGTTAATGCACCGTGAGTTTACCAGCTCATTCGTAGCTAAGTTTGTAATTGAAAGCAATCGTATGTATATTGAAAAATGCTAATCGGTCAGTTAAAGTCGGATATATTACACCTGAAAAAATCTTGAGCCTAATCCAAAAGAACCCACTAATTGCTTCTTTTTAGGAACATTGGTTATGCAGATACACTTGGCTCTGGAACGAGAAAAACTGTATAAGTATAGTGAATACTATTCAGGGGAAATATCCTGAATTGGAAGATGGAGATATATTCCGAATTACAGTACCATTAGATGATTCATACTCATCTCGATTTTATAGATGAGCCCCAAAAAGCAGGAATGAGCCCTCAAAAAGTAGGAAAATGAGCCCCAAAAAGCAGGGAAATGAGCCTCAAAAAGTAGGAAAATGAGCCCCAAAAGATGGGGATGAGCCCCAAAAAGCAGTTAGACAGCATAGACTTGAAAGGATAATTGAAATTATTTTTGGATAATCCGCATATTACCAGAATAGAGTTATCAAGTTTGTTGCAGAGTTTCAGAAGCAACTATCAAAAGAGATCTTTCTGAATTGAACAAGAGAGGTGAGATTGAATATATCGGTAGTTCAAAAGGCAGGAAAGTGGGTTGTAAAACAGAAAAATGTGCTGCACATTAATGAAATTAGAGTAGAAATATCTTAATCATTGAATGTCCCAAATGTGGGCAGAAATTTACCAGTGTTAGTAAATACATATAGCGGTGGAGGTTCGTTTAAAAGGCTGATGGAGAATTTTTGAGATTTTTGAAGAGGCGAGTAAGTATATTTTAGCCAAAATGAGTGAGTTTAAGGATGCACTGAGTACTAAAGTGAGTTCTTTAGAAGGGTGCAGAATGGTCATTTGAAAAGGGAAGTGTAAAAGACCTGTAAGAGAGGATGAAACCGGAAGAAAACAAAAGTGCAAGGTGGAGTGAAGTACCACTTAAAAAGTTCAATTAACGGTGGAAAGATGTTGAAAGCTATATGGAATGAGTTCAATCTGGTTTTTAAGGAAAGCCATATATCTGACATAGAGAGAATAAGTGGGAATGAAGAACTGCTGAGGTATGAGTTCAAAGCGAAAAATCCTAAGGAGATGAGGTCTCTTGCAGCATCTATCTGCCTAATGAATGGAACATACCTCAGATTGGCATACTGGGCTTTGTTTCACCAAGATATAAAAAAGCGGATTATGTTGAATAATCATAATCAAAGAAGGTTGTTAGGAATGTGTGGCAGCAATACTGTATAAATGGTGTCTATGTTTTGCTGTCTGATTATAAAAGGAAGAGAATGGCAAGATATGAAGTCGGTGCAATCTACAAAAATAGACGGAAAAGATAGAACACTATTATGTAAGGCTGTTGACCGGTGATGTTTTACGGAGTGTTTGAGCCTATTGACGGAGAAGATATGAGAAACCTTTGAGCATACAGGGTACAGGCTTTACATTTCAACAGGTTCTTTTGCCCTAAAGAGGGCTTTTGGGAAAAAGTTATACCATCACCTGATAAGGAAGATACTAAGAGGTGGAGAAGACCGCCGCATTTAGTGGCATTTACGCCTTAGGGATATTGAAGGACACTTAATGAGGTGTAATTCGTTTTGATGAAAATGGAAATACGGAAATCCTAAGCAAGGAAGAGTATATTGACTGCTTAAAAAGAAAGGTCTTATCTCAAACATCTTACCTATGTAAGAAAAACGTTCCCGGTTTCTTAGACAGGTCTTATGATGATTGGCCACAAAGTGAAATCTATAGTTCGATTTTATACGCGTAATCCTGAGCATAAAAGAAAACAGGCTGAGGCTCTAAAGGAGCTGGGGATTGAGGTTTACGAGTGAGCCAATCGACAAAGTAACAAGGCAACGATGAATTAAGGTTATCATTCAGAAATGAAGAACTATAGGAGATGGGGTTTGATGCTGAAGAGATAAAAAGGACAATATAATGACAACGTATTGACAACAACCGAAACCATACTATAATATACATTAATGGAGGTGTTTAGTATGGAAACTACAAATTTGAATATCAGAACGGAAAAAGCAATCAAAGATCAGGCAGAAAGTATTTTTAATGAACTCGGGATAAACATGACTACTGCTGTCAATATGTTCTTAAGAACAGCTATTCGCGAACATGGAATTCCTTTTGAACTTAAGCTGGATGTACCCAATGATTCTACAGTGGCTGCAATCGAAGAGGGAAGAAAACTTATGGCTGATCAGGCGGCACCTAGATATTCCAGCATGGAAGAACTTAAGGCGGCGCTTGAAGTATGAAATATGAGGTACAGTTTACCAACCAGTTTAAAAAAGATTTAAAACTTGCGAAAAAACAACATAAGAATCTAGATAAGCTGTTTGAGATAATTAACATTCTGGCGGACGGAGGTACGCTCGATATAAAATATAGAGATCATCTTTGACAGGAAACTATAAAGGTGCTCGTGGAATGTCATATTGAGCCGGATTGGTTGTTGGTTTATGAGTTTATGGAGATGTACTGGTCTTGATGATTTATAGGATTGGATCACACTCGGAATTGTTCCAATAATAGTATAAAAATGCCCAGAGAAAACCTCTGGGTATTTTTATATGCCATTTTCGTCATATTATACTTAATTTGTTATGATTCTCTTATTTTGTTTGAATTTCATTCAAGTATTTAGTTAGAAAAGCAAAAAGAAAAATGATCCACTACTGTTCATATTTTGTTCAAATTTTTCCCTTGACATTCATTACAAAAGAATGTTATAAAAATATTCGATAAATTTATCTAAATAAATTTAACTAAATTAAGCGAGGTAAAGAAAATGAATTTTGAAAAAGTTAAAAGAAGTAATTGTAAATGCTGTAAACATCGATGAAAAACAAAGATTAAATTAGATTCAAACCTTGAGAGCGACCTTGGACTTGACTCACTTGATGCAGTTGAGCTGGGATGGCTCTTGAGAGGAGTTTGGTTTGACAATTGATGAAGACAAGCTTGCTTCATTCAAGACTGAGAGGATATAGTAAACTTTATTGACAATGCAAACTAAGGATAATTTATGGATATTAAAGATATATATATGAGGTATGGGACAGATTTGAAAAGTCCTCTCTAAGTGAACTTAAGCTAAGCCTTGGTGGAGATAACCTTGAACTTAAGAAAGCCAGTGAAGAAGCTGTGATAGAAAGCCCTGTAGTGAGGGAAGTATCAAGAACTACAGAGCCCTAATGGAGTAGGTGAAACTCTTAGAAGTGAAGACTCTAATCCTAACCATAAAGAGATTAAAAGCTCCTTTTGTGGGTACATTTTACCGCTCTGCTTCCCCAGAGGCTAAGCCTTATGTGGCAGTTGGTGATGTGGTGAAAAAGGGCGACATACTTGGAATCATAGAAGCCATGAAGATAATGAACGAACTGGCCTCACCATTTTCCGGTAAGATTGTAGAAACTCAGGGCAGAAGACGGTAAGATGGCAGAATACAACCAGGTACTGTTTGTGTTGGAGGAAACTGATGTTTAAAAGAGTGCTTATTGCAAACAGAGGCGAGATAGCAGTCCGTATAATAAGATGCCTTAGAGACTGAAACATTGAAAGTGTTGTGGTTTACTCTGAGGCAGATAAGGAGTCTTTGCCGGTCATATAGCTGGCAAGGCCGTATGTATCGGACCTGCAAGCGCTAAGGAAAGCTACTTAAAACGGAGACGTCCTCATTGAGGTAGCACTAAAAGACTGAATGATGCTCTTCATCCGGGCTATGGCTTTCTTTCTGAGAATGCTGAGTTTGCCAGGAAATGCGAAAACAATGGCTTTCACCATAGGTCCGTCTGCAGAAATCATTGAGAAAATGGAGATAAGCAGGCGGCCAGGAAAGCTTATGATGGCTGAAAAAGTACCGTAGTGCGGGACTCAAAGAGCTTATCTCACAGTGAAGAAGAGGCTGTCAGAGATGGCAGATGATAAGGTATCCCGATGCTAATAGGCAGCGCAGGTGGTGGCGGCAAAGGTATGAGAGGCTCACACAAAAAGAAGAGTTAATTGAGTGCTTATGCAGCTGCAGAAGCAGAGGCAAAGGCTGCCTTTGGCAATGACAGATTTATCTGGAAAAACTGGTACTAAATCCATCATCATCGAGATTCAGATAATGGCAGATAAAAAGGGAAAATGTGGTTCATCTGGGAGAGAGATGCTCAATACAGAGAAACAATCGAAGAATGCTTGAAGAGTCTCTGCTTGGTGCCTAAAGCGATAGCTTAGCACAAAAGATGGGCGAGGTAGCGGTAAAGGCTGCCAAGGCGGCAGGATACTACAGTGTAGGAACATGTCAGGTTCATTGTAGACGATAAGAAGAACTTTTACTTATAGAAATGAACACCAGAGTACGGGTGGAACACCCTGTCACTGAGATGGTTTACGGGCATAGACATCATCAAGGAGCAGATTAACATAGCGGCAGGAAAGAAGCTCTCGGTTAAGCAGTCTGAGATAAGCAAATGGCAGTGCAATAGAGTGAATAAATGCTCTGTCAACAGGAAGAAACCTGTCTTCATTTTTCTGCAGGCTTCGGAGTAGAGTTGAGAGCCACCTCTGAAGGCTACGAGGTGGCCCTATTATGACTCAATGCTTGCCAAAATCATTGTACATCGGCAGCACAAGGCTTGAGGCTATAGGGAGGATGAGGAGAGCCTTAGAGGAGCTAATCAGTGATGGAGTGAAGACTAACAGCGAGCTCATGTATATGATAACCTATCAGCCTGATTTTATCGCTGGACAGTATATACGGAAGGCTTTTATGAAAAGCACAAAGACAAGATAGAAAAATAGAACAGCCTAAAAGGCTATGACAGGCAGGGAAAGTAAATATGAAAAATAGCACAGATATTTTCTGTTAAAAAGATAATCTCAAACGCCCTAAGTAAGGCAAGAGAGAAAATGGTACAGCTAAGAAGGAAGCAGTTACTTGCCCATCTTGTGAGCAGAGGTACTAAAGGATATGCTTAAGGAGAGTCTGGGGTTTGTCCTCATTGCGGAGTCATTTCCCACTTAGCCCTAAGCGGAGACTTGCTATGCTTTCAGATGAAAAGCAGGTAAAGAAGCACTTTTCATCCACTTAAATCAGTAAACCCTATAGAGCTCCTGATTATGAGGAGACTCCCTGAAAATAGGGAAAGACGAAGTTAAGTGACGCTATAGTTACTGAGATTATTAAGATTGATGGTATAACAGCGGCTGTGGGTGTGCTGGATGGAAGATTTTTGCTGGAAGTATGGGAACAGTGGTGGGAAGAGATTTGCAAGACTTGCAGAATATGCTGGTGAGAAGAAGCACTCCAGCTTATTATATTTGGTGCAAGCGGCGGTGCCAGGATGCAGGAGGGTATATTTTCACTTAGCTAGATGAGCTAAGACAGCACTGCTATAGACAAATTTAAGGAAGACGGAGGACTCTTCATCTCGGTACTCACCAATCCTACCACAGAGGTGAGTGCAAGCTTTGCTTCACTTGGAGATATGACTATTGCAGAGCCTAAGGCACTTATCTGCTTTGCAGGTCCCAGAGGTAATCGAGCAGACTATTGGAAAAAGCTCCTGAGGGCTTCCAAAGAGCTGAGTTCCTTCCTGAACACAGCAGGCTTGATGCAGTGAGTTGAGAGAAAGGAAATGAAGAGCTGGCGGTAAAGTGTTAAAACTACATAGTGTAAAGCAAAAGAGCTGCTAAAGATTAAGCTGCCCTTTGATACAATCAGATTCTTACGGAGAGAATGTTGACATGGAAGATAAGATAACTCCTTATGAAAGGTTATGTTAGCCAGAGATAAGGACAGGCTCAAGATAACTGACTTTATTGATGCCTTTGTTTGATGACTTTATTGAACTAGTAGGGATGGGATTAGCAGGTGAGGACAGTGCTATCCTCTGGGCAGGATAGCATCATTTTACCATCGGGCTTCACTGTAACTGTGATTGGCCATAAAAGGTGCAACTACTGAAGAAAATATGGACTGCAACTTTGGAATGGCATCTCCAGAGGGCTACAGAAAGACGCTGCCAGGCGTTTATGGGCTAGGTGGAGAAGTTTAATAGACCCGTAATTACCATCGTAGACACACCTGGAGCCTATCCGGGAGCTACATGGCTGAGACAAACGTCAGGCCAATGCAATAGCCAAGCAATCTCGCCCTTATGAGCAGTCTTAAAGTTCCTATAATTGCCGTTATAACAGGAGAGGCAGCAGTGGAGGAGCAGCTTGGAATCGCTGTTGCAGACAGGTATTTATGCTTGAAAATGCAGTATACTCCATACTATTCACCTGAGGGGCTTTTGCATCCATACTGTGGAAGGACAGCAAAAAGGCAGATGAAGTGAGCGACACTTATGAAGCTTTACAGTACGGAGCTTAACTATGGCATCATAGACGCATTATAGAGAGGGCACCAAACTTATCAGAAATATGGATGAGATGATATCTAGGGAGCTTACATGAACTTTACAAAGCAAAAAGGGAGAAAGCCCTCTTAAAGAACAGGTATAAGAAGTTTAGGGAAATAGACAGGAAAAAGAGCCGTTAAGGCTTAGACGGAGGGATAAAACTTGGGAGTACTTAGGTTTGTATCAACCGGCAAGGCTTTGCCTAAGAAAAGAGTGTTACAAATGAGGATATATCTAAGATAGTAGATATCTCTGATGAATGGATTAAAAACAAGGACAGGAATTGAGAAGAGATATTATTGAGGAAGAGGGCTGTACAGGATCTTATAGAGGCGGCAAAAGACACTTCGTACAAAAGAGGACTTGAAAGGGACAGTGAGTTTTAGCTGCAGACAAAAGTGGGCTGATTATAGTGGCTACACAAGTGCAGACTATGCCATTTCCAAGCACTGCCTGTATGGTGGGAAAGAGGCTCTTAATCTAAAGCGGGAAAATGTGATGGCCTATGATTTAGAGCGCTGCCTGCAGCGGCTTTATCTACGGCTTTTGCAAAAATGCCAAGGCATTGCTTAGCGAAATAGATAATAAATATGCCTTAGTCATAGGAAGTGAGAAGATGTCAAAGCTCCTTGACTTTACGGACAGAAGTACCTGCGTCCTCTTTGGTGACGGAGCGGCAGCGGCCTCGTTAAGCTTGAAGACAGGGGAAGGTAAAGATAGCTATATCCGTTCGTATTCAGATGGTAACGATGAGGACTTAATCTGCGGTGGCATAGCTTCTATGACAGTTTCTTAAAATGAAGGGGCAGTCTGTATTTAAGTTTGCAGTCAGAGCCATAAAGCAGAGTGTGGATGAGGTTTTAGATAGAGCAGGGCTTGATATGGGCGACATAGACTATGTTATCTGTCATCAGGCTAATGCGAGAATAATTGATTTTGTAAAGAAGAATTACGAAGGTCACGAGGATAAGTTTCTATCAAAATGTAGCAGACTATGCCAATACTTCTGCGGCAAGTGCGGGCTTGCCCTCGATGACTTGTTTGAAAGCGGAGATATAAAGAGCGGAATGAAGATTGTCTTAGTTGGCTTTGGTGCGGGACTTACCTGGAGTGCCGAGTATTTGAAATATAGTCGTAGCTTAAGGTATGAACAATGCAAAACAATATATTAGAGTGGAATATTAATCAGAGCTTGGAAAGGAAGAGCTATGAAGAAGATAAATGAAATTTTAGGTATCAAATATCCTTTTTATTCAGGGTGGTATGGCAAATGTCAGCAACAGGAGAGTTTGCTGCAGCGGTATCCAATGCGGAGGACTGGGACTTATAGGTTCGAGGCGGTATGAATCCCGGAGATGCTTCGTGAGAATATAAGAAGGTGTAGGAGGCTTACCAAGGGAGAAATTCGGTGCAAAATCTTATGCTTATGCACCCTCAGATTGATGAGCTTGCAGCTGTAGTACTTGGAAGAAGATGTAGATAGTTACCAACAGGTGCGGGTATGCCTAAGAAATACATCAAGGACTGGAAGGCTAACGGGGATGTTTGTAATGCCTGTAGTGTCAAGTCCCTATGCTTGCTAAAAAGCTTGCAGATATAGGGAGCCGATGCCATAGTCGCATGAGGGAACTGAAAGCGGAGGCCATCAGGGAGATGACAACCATAGGCTCTGGTGCCAAGGGTGGTGGATACAGTTAGCATACCTGTGAAGCTGCAGGAGGAATAGCGGGTGGACGCCAGCTTGCGGCTGCTTTATGCGCTTGGAGCAAGTGGAGTACAGCTTGGAACCTGTCTCCTCGTATCTAAAGAGTGCCCAATTCATGAGAACTACAAGAATGCGATAATAAATGCAAGGGACAATGACAGTGTAGTTACAGGTAGGATAGCCGGTACACCTGTAAGAATCCTTAAAAATGAAATGTCAAAAGAGTATAGTAAGACTTGAAAAAGAGGGTAAGGACAAGATGGAGCTTGAGCATTTTACCTAGGTGCTCTTGGAGAAGGCTGTATTTGACGGAGATGTAGCCAATGGCTCTCTTATGGCAGGACAGGTTGCAGGAGGTCTTACGGAAATAAGAAGCATCAGTGATATATTTTAAGTCAATGGATGAAGAGTATAGAGGTAATCAAAATCTACAAGTGTGAGAATGATTATTGGTGTTAAATAATTATAACTTTAGGTAAACATTCAAAGCAGAGTTTGATATTATAAATAACAGACTATGATATTAGAATTAGTTAAAAATGTCAAAGCTTAAGTTAATTTGGCTGATGAGATTAGTATAGCTTTTTGGGAAGAAGTTTTGAAAAGGATGAAATATGGGCAAAGTTTGTTTTTATGCATGTGGACAGGGAAGCCAAAAAGGTAGGAATGGGAGCTGATATTTATGAAGCCTATCCTACATTTAAGAGGGTGATTGATGGTATAGAGCTTGATTTTGACCCTAAAGAGCTTATGTTTCACGGAGAAGAGAGCAGAGCTTTCAAAAACAAGATATACTCAGCCCTTCAATGTCAGCCTTTTGCGGCAGGGGATAACTGAGGTGCTGCAAGGAGAAATGGAATAGTTCCTGATGGAGCCCTTGGCTAAGCCTTGAGAGTACGGTGCACTCTATGCGGCAGGGTATATTGACTAAGCGAATACATACCTCTTACAGCCTGGAGAGCAAGGCTATGGAGGAAGCTGCAAAGGGCAAAAATACTGTAATGAGTGCAGTACTTGGACTTGAAGCTAAGAAGATAGAAGAGGTATGCACTGCTGAGACGGCTTTGTAGAGGTTACCAACTACAACTGTCCCGGACAGTATGTTATCTGTGGCGAGGAAGAGGCAGTGATTAGGGCTGAGGGAAAGGGCTTAAAGGGGCAGGAGCAGATGTATAAGGATTTAATGTAACAGCACCTTTTCATACAAAGCTTCTAAAAGAGGCAGGAGAGAAGCTTTAGCAGTATTTTATCAAAAATGACATTTAACGAGCCTAAGATTACTCTTGCACTCAATCTACTGAGGAAACTCTATGAGAGGGTGACGACCTTAAGGATATAATGGCAAAAGCAGGCTCAGAGTGCGATACATTTGAAGACAGTGCTAAGGTTATGCTAAATGAAGGCTTTGACAGATTTATAGAAATAGGACCGGCAATGTGCTTTCAGGGCTTCTGTAAAAGAAGACGGCAGCGGGCAATGGGGTTAATGCAGATACATTACCATCCAGAATAAAGAAGAAGATCTGGAAAAGGTTATCAGCAAAAAGCAGTGAGTAGAGCAGCTCATTTTGCACAATGAGTGGAATTATGAATTAAGAGCAAAGATTAAAATAGTTATCCGTATTGCTGGCGATTAGGAGAGTATATGAGATAAAACAGCAGTCATAACAGGAGGCAGCAAGGGGTATAGGAAGAGCAGTCTGCTTAAGGCTTGCAAAAAGACGGATATAACATAGCATTTAGTTATAATGCCAACCCTGAACTTGCAGCAGAAACAGCGAAGCTCTGTGAAAATGAAGGAGTGAAGGTTAAGTCCTACAAGGTGGACGTAGCAGACAGTAACGCTTGTAAAAGAGTGGATGGAGGAAATAAGCTCTGAGTTTGGCAGCGGATGTGCTTGTGAACAACATGAGAATCAAACCAAGGACGGCCTTCTTATCAAGATGAAGGATGAAGACCTGGATGCAGTATCTTGATGTAAACCTAAAGGGAAAGCTTTTACGATGATGCGTGAAGCTGCTAAAATTATGCTTAAGCAAAAGTCCGGTAAGATAGTAAACATAAGCAGCGTGGTTGGAGTCATAGGCAATGCAGGCCAGGTTAACTACTCTGCTACAAAGGCAGGAGTTATCGGTATGACAAAGTCTCTTGCAAGGGAGCTTGCAGGAAGGAGAATAAATGTCAACGCAGTAGCACCTGGAATGATAGAAACTGATATGACAAGGGCTATGACAGACAAGGCCAGGGAGGCAGTTATTGCTGGGATACCTTTTAAGGAAATGGGCAAACCTGAAGAAATAGCTTCAGTTGTATCCTTCCTTGCAGGAGAAGACAGCAATTATATAACAGGTCAGGTAATATGTGCAGACGGAGGTATGAGTATATGAGAAGGGTTGTAATTACAGGCCTTGGAGCCATTACTCCTATCAGGAAATGACATAAACAGCCTGTGGGAGTCTGTAAAGGCTGGGAAAATGCGGTATCGATAAGATTACGCATTATGATATAACAGATAAGAAGATAAGTCTTGCAGGGAGAGGTAAAGGACTTTAACCCTGAGGACTTCATAGATAAAAAAGAAGTCAGAAGGATGGACAGGGTAACTCAGTTTGCCATTGTAGCCGCAAAAGAAGCTATGGCTGACAGCGGTATCGACCTTAACAAGGTGGACAGGAACAGGTTTGGAGTAGTATTTTCAAAGCGGTATCGGTGGAATAGACACTATAGAAAAAAGGAAACGAGTGAAAAGGGACATGAAAGGGGAAACTATGAAAAGATATCTCCGTTTTTCATCCCTATGATAATAGCTAATATGTCGGTCAGATAGCTATAGCCTTTGGCCTTCACGGAATGTGTACCTCTCCTGTGACAGCCTGTGCAAGCTCAACCAATGCTATAGGAGATGCTTTCAGACAGATAAGGGACGGTTATGCTGAGTATATGCTTTGCGGAGGAAGTGAGGCTTCCATAACAGAGCTTGGTATAGGCGGCTTTTGCCTCTATGAATGCCCTTAGCAAGTCTACTGAGAAGGACAGGGCGTCTATTCCTTTTGACAAAGAAAGAAACGGCTTTGTTATGGGAGAAGGCGGCGGGGTGCTTATCTTAGAGGAGCTTTCACACGCCTTAGACAGGGGTGCTAAGATATACGCTGAGGTAGTAGGCTATGGCTCAACCTGTGATGCCAGCCATATTACAGCTCCTATAGAGGATGGAAGCGTGGCTGCAGCCTGCTTTAAGGCAGCCCTTGATGATGCAGGGCTTAAAACTTCTGATGTGGACTATATAAATGCACACGGAACCTCAACCCCATTAAATGATAAATGTGAGACTAAGGCGATAAGACTTGCCTTTGGCAGCGATGCAAATAAGCTGATGGTAAGCTCAACCAAGGCTATGACAGGACTTTATGCTAGGCGCAGCTGGAGCAGTAGAGGCATAATCACAGTGCTAAGCCTTAAGAGATGGCTGTGTTCCTGCAACTATCAACTACAGGGAAAAGGACGAGGAATGTGACCTTGACATGGTACCAAACAGAAGGTAGAAACCAGGATATAAAAGGTAGCACTTTCAAAACTCTCTTGGCTTTGGCGGTCACATACGGCGGTTGTATTTAAGAAATATGAGGAGGCATAAATGGAGCTTAATTCACGCGAAATAATGGAAATACTTCCACATAGATACCCATTTTTACTGGTAGATAAAAATAACAGAGCTTGAAGCTGGAGTGAAGGCAGTTGGACTTAAAAATGTGACAGTCAACGAAATGCACTTTCTAGGCCATTTTCCAGGCAATCCTATAATGTCACGTGTACTTACTTCGAGGCACTTGCTCAAACAGGGAGCTGTTGCCCTGCTTTCTGAGGAGGAAAACAAAGGAAAGCTGGTTTTCTTTGGTGGAGTTAAGTCTGCAAGATTTAGAAAACAGGTGGTTCCCGGAGATGTGATAGAGCTTCACTGTGAGATAGTAAAAAGAAGAGGTAGTGAGGTATCGGTTCAGCTAAGGCCCTTGTAGATGGGTGGTTGCAGCTGAGGCGAGAGCTTACATTTGCAATAGAAGATAGAAGCTGATATACTGATTATTAAAAGCATGGAGGGTGGCTATTTATGTTATATGACTCCTTTAATAAGGTATATACAAAGTTTAAACTGCATTTTATAAAGAAGTGTTTAAGAAATGAGAGACAGGGAAGTGTCTTTAACCACAGTGAAACATTTTTGCATGGAAATAATCCATGCTTTAGGAAAGCTCTACAGTTAGCGAATTTGCAAGTTTTACAAGTCTTTCTTCCCGCCAATGCTGCGGATAAGATAAATAATCTTGTAAAAAGGGTTATCTTAACAAGGTACAGTCAGATGAGGATAAGAGGATATATTACCTTGAAGTAACCAAAAATACATTGATTATTACAACATTAGCTATCAGTACCTAAAAGAGGGTCATGTCAAAGCTTGAAAGACCGCTTTTACAACCAGAAGAGAATAAGGTACTGAGGAAGATGCTAAGGGTAGATGTCCGAGGAGATAATGGAGTAGGGAGGCTGGCAGAGTGTCCCGCCGACCATAGTCCTCCTATACTCACTTAGGGTGACATCCCGTATTTTTCACGGAATTTTCTGTGGAAATAGCTGCTGTTATCACTAGCCCACGGGAGCAATGATTTTTCTCGACAGTGAGTGTACTTTGCTTCAGCAGGAAGACAGCCCTGCTGGAGCTTTCTTTCTTGAAGGAGTTCTTGAAAATTCTTTATTTTAGATGTTTCTTTCAATAAACGGCTTACAAAGTATGCTAGGCTCATTTATCTCGGCTGAAATCTCAGCAAGAGTTCCGGTTTTTATACCCTGTTTCTATGTATTTTAGTACGCTTAAATATCATATTTTCATCATATCTTTCAGGAAGGCCCTTATTTATATTTTTCTGCAAATGCAGACAGGTTCATAAGCAAAAGTCCCATTGTAGTTTGAACTATAGTGTTTGTAGCAGGGTGCTTGTCATATATAGTCCATATCATATTTTCAAGGAAAGATTTTTGCACTGGCAGGATGTCCTTTGCAGAAAAAGTGAAAAGGAAAGCTAGGAGGGAATCCCCGCCGGAAAGGGTAGAAAGGAGGAAAAGTCACAGAAGCACATTTTCTTCCTGCATCATTGAAAATGAGACATTGAAAAACTCAGGCAAGATGACAAAGTTTACCGCAACATCATCTTCTCCTGCTGGAAGGATTTCCTGAGTGGCATTTTGATTAAGAAACAAAAGGTCACCTTCCTTTAGTACAAGGGTTTCATTTCCATTTAAGATATGAGTTGTGCTTCCACTGCACATCATGACCAGTTCTACATAGTTGTGACTATGCTTTGGGAAAAATGCACAAAACGGGTATGAGGGCGCGAGCTCTATAAGCCTCCCCTTATCTAGAAGCTTACTGCTGTCTATAATGAAACTGTTTCCGACCTCCTCTGTATAGAATTCGGTACGGATAGTGTCGCTGCCACTAAGGTACTGCTCCTCCTCGGGAGTTATTTTTCTTAATCTGTCAAGAAGCTCTTTTTCATATATCTACTCCACTTTTCCAATCTCCAAATAAGGTCCCTATTGTTTGCATAAAATGACCTAAAAATATTGATAAGAATATTATAAGAATAAAAATACAAAGATACAAGCATTAAAAGTGACAAAAATCATAAACTAGCCATAGTTGAAAAATGATGAGTGTCACTGTTTGCGATTATGATGAGATTTACGATATAAGAAAGGATGATAGAGCTAAAATGAAGTATTGGGTTGCTACTGACATCGGGGCTTCAGGTGGAAGACATATATTAGGAGCCACATTGATAGGGAAAGGCCATCACTGAGGAGGTGTATCGTTTTTCCCAATGGGCTTAAAGAAACAATCAGGAAGGCTTTGTTGGGATGTGGATGAGATTTTTAGCCACATCTTAAGAGGAGCTTGCAAGGTGTAGAAAATCGGTAAGATTCCGCCTCTATAGGCATATGATACCTGGGGAGTGGACTTCATTCTACTTGATAAAGAAGGAAGAGATAGGAGATGTGGTAGGCTACAGAGACAGCCGTACAAAGGGAATGGATGAAGAGGTATGGCATTATTCTGAGCAGAGCTATATAAGAGGACAGGTATACAAAGCAGATGTTTAATACCATTTACCAGCTTATGGCGGTAGTGAAAAACTCTCCTGAGTCTCTTGAGGGAGGCAGAGGCTTTCATGATACTGAGTATTTTAACTATATACTTACAGGAAATATCTGTCAGAATACACCAATGCACAACTACCACAGCTTGTTAACTGTGAAACAGGAGACTGGGATGAAGAGATAATAGATAAGCTTGGGCTTCCAAAGAGGATATTTGGGAAAACTTCATATGCCATGGTACTCCTGTGGAGCGAGCTTACAGGAAGTGCAGGAAAGGGTGAGGCTTTAAGCGCTAAGGTAGTTTTGGTCAGTTCTCACGATACAGCTTCTGCGGTTATGGCTGTTCCTACTAAGAAAGAAGGGGCAGTTTATATAAGCTCAGGAACCTGGTCTTTGATGGGGACGGAGATAACAAAGGCTGATAATTCGGATGAGAGCAGACTGATGAATTTTACCAACGAAGGCGGCTGGTGACAGAAGATTTAGATATCTTAAAGACATAATGGGACTATGGATGATACAAAGTGTGAGAAAAGAAATCGCGCCTGATATGGATTTTGGAGAAATTTGTGAAAAAGCATCAAAGGCTGAGATTTCCTCGTTAGTTGACTGCAATGATATAAGGTTTTTATCGCCAAAGAGTATGACAGAGGAAATAAAAAAGAGCTGCTTAGAAAGCGGACAGAAGGTGCCAGAGGGCATAGCAGAGACCGCAAGTGTGATATATAACAGCCTTGCAGAGTGCTATATCAGGGCCTTAAGGGAAATAGAGGAAAGAAGGGAGAAGAATATAAAGGAGATATATGTAGTAGGAGGCGGCTCTAAGGCGGAGTATCTAAATGAGCTTTTAGCAAAGAAGTCAGGCATATAGTAAAAAGCGGTCCTACTGAGGCTACTGCTCATGGGCAATCTGTTAGCCCTAATGATAGCAGACGGAGCTGTAGCTGGCTTGTTTTGAAGCCAGAAAAATGATAGAGAATTCATTTGAAATAAATACATATCTACCGTGAAATTATGAATGCTAAGGTGGAGAAAAAGTGAAATACTTAGTTGATATTTTGTCGAGACTTTAATATTTTGTTTTGAAAAGAGGTGATTATTTATTTTTACGATTAGAAAGGAGATGAAACTATGTTAGTAGAGACAAAGGCAAAGGCGGGGTTTTTTCCATAGCACTTGGAGCTTATATGGAGCAGTTTCAGCTCTTAAGAGCTGAATTTTGTATCACAGTATGAGGGAGTTTAAGAAAGAGCCTGCCTGATACTGTTGAGAGTTGTAGACGGTGGAATGATAACTACAAAGGAAGAGGCTATGGATGGCAGGAGACAAGTTTCAGGGCCCGGCTGATGTGGATGATGGTATTCTTACAGATGCTTACTTATGCCACCTCTTACAATGTGCTTCCTGTGGTTAGAGACCTGAATGTTCCTGTGGTGGTTGTCAATATCCAGAAGATGAAGGCACCTGACTACAAAAAGACTGATATCCCTACCTGGCTTGGAACCCTCTATGCCTGTGGCGCAGTGGGTGAAGCAGCTGCAGACCTTGAAAGAGCAGGGAAGAGATATGCAGTGGTGGACAGGAGTGGCTGAAGGCTGGAGACGCGGAGTAGCAAAGGAAATCAGTCAGTGGTGCAAGGCAGGCTCAGGTTAGAAGGAGATTTAGACAGACCAACATAGCACAGATTGGGACGCCCATATCCCGGTATGATGGATTTGTACATAGATGAAACCAATCTCTACAACAGAATGGGACTTTATACAAAACAGTTTGACTGGGAAGATATGTGGTGTATGGCTGACGATATCACAGACAAGGAAGAAATAGAGAATAAAAGCAGGAAATCCTTGATACCTTCGAGATAGAAGGCGGCGGGAAGTGTAGAAAAAGGTCTGGGGAAATGGCTAGATATGTGGTTGCCTTTGAAAGATGGGCAAAGAATGAAAGCCTAGCCCTGGTTGCCTCACATTATGCAGGTAAGGCTACAGGACAGGCAGGGCATACTTGATTCTATGCTAATCCCTGCATTCTCTATGCTTATCAAGCAGGGAACTGCCTGCGCAGTAGAGGGGAGATATCAAGGTAGCTATGGCAATGAGCATACCTAAGACGATAGCAGGTACAGGGACAGCTCTCAGAAATGTACTCGATAGACTTTAACAAGGATATATGTATAATAGGGCATTCAGGCTCGGGAGATGCTGATATATCTAAGGCTCATAAGCCTACTATGAAGATAGTTGAAGTCTTTCATGGTAAGGTGGGCGGCGGTTATCTTACCCAGTTTTATCCTCCTGCAGGACGATATAACCTATCTTGCCATCACTCAGGACAAGGATGGTAGGTTCAAGTTTGTAGTAGCAGAGGGAGTGAACGAAGGGGAGACATCTTTACCTTTGGAGATACCAACATGAGAACCAGGTTTAGCTGTGGAGCGAGGGAATTTGTAAATCGTTGGAGTGAGGCAGGTCCTACCCATCATATGGCAGCGGCTATAGGAAGGCATACAGATGTCATCCTTAAAGTAGCAAAAGATATTAGATATACCTGTTGAAGTGGTAACAAGATAAAATGATAAGCAAAAAGTCATGAGTAAAGTATCTATAATTATAAAAGATGGGCGAAATATAAAAATTAAATTAAATATTGGTGAATGGAAAGAGGAAAATGATGAGATTTTTAGATGCAGAATTTGTAAAAAGGCTTTTATGAGAATGGCAACTGACGGCTGGAATATGGGCTGGCATCAGAAAGAAACGGAGGCAACCTCTCTACAGGGTTAAAACCTATTGAGTAGAGGAAGTAAAGGAAGAGCTAAGTCCTAGAGAGTGGAGGAGATAGGAGCTACAGTCCCTCATCTTGCAGGAGAGTATTTTTCTTGTGACAGGCTCAGGAAAGTTCTTTAGAAATGTAGCAGATAGGCCCGAAGACTCTATCTGCCTTATAGAGCTTGATGAAAAGGGTGAGAAGTACCGCATCCTATGGGGACTTGTAAATGGTGGAAGGCCTACATCTGAGCTTCCAAGCCATCTTATGAGCCACGAGGTAAAGTTCCTTAAGAATCCTGATTACAGGGGTAATATATCACACGCATACTACCAACATCATTGCCCTTACCTTTGTGCTTCCTCTGGATGAGAAGGTGTTTACAAAGAGAACTATGGGAAATGGCTACAGAGTGTCCTGTGGTATTTCCTGACGGAGTAGGGGTGAGTGCCTTGGATGGTTCCCGGTGGACGTGAGATAGGAGTAGAGACTTCTGAGCTGATGAAGAGCTACGATATAGTCATCTGGGCTCATCATGGCATATTTGTAGCAGGTACCGACTTTGATATTACCTTCGGTCTTGCACACACTGCTGAAAAATCAGCTGAGATTCTTGTAAAAAACTCTGTCAATGGAGTCCAAATAAGCTTCAGACAATTACTCCACAGAATTTCAGAGATTTGGCAGTTGACTTTAAAGGTAACCCTGCCTGAGAAGATTTTTGTATGAAAAAGTAGTTCGTTTCGTTGACAGTTGTCTTTTTCTATAAAAAAATGCTAAAATGAAAATAATGGTTAATGTGTAAATCACTTTTGATTTTTACTGTTAAAGCCATCTTGCAGATACCCCGTCCTTTTTATAGAGGATGGGGATTTGCAAGATGTTTTAATTAAATAAAGTATGAGGAGAGTTGTAATGAAGAAGATATCTGTTGTGATAAAAGAAGCAGTAGAAAATGCTTTTGTTAGCCTAGGCTACGATAAAAAATACGGAATGGTTAGTATATCTAACAGGCCTGACCTCTGCCAGTACCAGTGTAATGGGGCTATGGCAGCAGTTAAGGAATATAAGAAAGCTCCCTTGTTATAGCTGAAGAGGTGGCAGATAAACTGAAGCTCTCTGAAGAAGGAAAGATATTTGAGAAGATAGAGGCAGTGAAGCCTGGCTTTATCAATCTTACACTTAAGGATGAGTTTTTGGCTGACTATGTAAATGAAATGGGAGGTAATGACAACTTTGGCTATGAGACAGAGGGGAAACCAAAGAAGATAGTGATAGACTATGGCGGTCCTAATGTGGCTAAGCCTTTACACATAGGACATCTCCGTTCTGCAATTATCGGAGAGAGTATAAAGCGAACTGAGAGATTTGCAGGAAACGAGGTTATAGGTGACGTACACCTTGGTGACTGGGGACTTCAGATGGGACTCATTATAACTGAGTTAAAGCATAGAAAACCTGAGCTTGTTTACTTTGATGAGAGCTTTACAGGAGAATATCCTAGCGAGGCACCATTTACCATAGGCGAACTTGAGGAAATCTATCCTGCAGCAAGTGCAAGGTCAAAGGAAGACGAGGAATACAAAAACGAGGCTCTACAGGCTACAGCCCTCTTACAGAGTGGAAATAGAGGATATCTGGCACTTTGGAACCATATTTTGTCTGTGTCTGTGGCAGACCTTAAGAAGAATTATGAGAACCTCAATGTAAGCTTCGACCTTTGGAAAAAAGAAAGTGATGCACAACCCTACATACCTGATATGGTAGAAAAGATGAAGGCTGATGGCTTTGCACATACCAGTGAGGGCGCTTTGGTAGTAGATGTGGCTAGGGAGGATGATAAGAAGGAAGTGCCTCCTTGCATCATACTTAAGTCAGATGGTGCTTCTCTTTATAGCACTACAGACCTTGCTACAATTGTCGAAAGAGTTAAGCTTTTTAACCCTACTGACATCCTCTATGTGGTAGATAAAAGGCAGGAAATGCACTTCGAACAGGTATTTAGAGCAGCTAAGAAGACAGGAATTGCACCTCCTGAGCTTAACCTTACCTTTTTAGGCTTTGGTACAATGAATGGCAAGGACGGAAAAAGCCTTTTAAAACCAGAGAGGGCGGTGTAATGAGGCTTGAGAGGCTCATTGCCGAGATTACTGAGGGAAGTGGAAGCTAAGATGGCTGACAGGAAATGGATGAAGAGACCAAGCATACTGTGGCAAGACAGGTTGGACTTGCGGCGCTTAAGTATGGTGATTTATCCAATCAGGCGAGCAAGGACTATATTTTTGACCTTGACAGGTTTGCTTCACTTTGAGGGAAATACAGGACCATACATCCAGTATACAGTCGTTAGAATCCGCTCCATCCTTGATAAATTTTTAGCTGAAAAAGGCATAACAAAGGCAGAGCTTGACAGCTTCTTTGCAGATAAGAAGTTGGTTAAGGCAGCTACGGTCTCAGAAAGAGAGCTGGAGCTTGTTATAGCAAAGTTTTCAGATATGATAAGCCTGGCTGCGGCTGAGTATGCACCTCATAAAAATCTGTGCCTACATCTATGAAGCTGCGAACTGCTTTAGTGCATTTTATCACGAGAACCACATACTTACTGAGCAGGATGAAGCAAGAAAATATTCACTATTAAAGCTGTCATACATTACTGAAAAAATCATCGTAAATGCCTTGACTTGCTTGGCATAGATGCCCCTGAGCGTATGTAGATAGTGCAGAATTAAGAAGAAATCAATGTAGTTTGGTATAGACACCACTGAGCTTATGTAGGTAGTACAGATTAGATAAAGGAGAAATCAATGTCATTTGGTATAGAGAAGCTGATAGTCTATAGAAACCTCGCTAATGATGAGATTCTTAAGGAAACAGCGGATATCATCAGAGAATTTGAAGCTGATGCCACGGACAGGGATGAACTTATAAGCCGTATTTATAACTGTATCAACAAACTCCTTGCGGTAAGTACTGAGAATGGCTTTGATAATAATCTATGGCAGAACTACCTTACCTACCTCCTTGTTATGGATGAAAATCCATTTGCACTTTCCTGTGAGAAAGAGGGAGACAGGGGAGGAAGCGTTGTAAGCTTTGTGCTTGGCGACTTTGCCATTATAAAAGGGCTTTTTCACTATGACTTTACGAAGGTCGAAGAGGAGCTTGGAATTAGCTGCTTTAGCGTGATTACTAACTATAAGGCTATCAAAAAGGCAGACACCAGGATAAATAAAAATGTATCAGACAAGGTAAAGGATTTGTCCCGTCTGTTAAATGCAGCAAAAGATGAAAATGAATTCTACGAGAGAGTTACTGAGTTTTATAAGACATTTGGAGTCGGAAAGTTTGGTCTTAACAAGTCGTTTAGGATATCTGAAAAGGATGGCAGCATTATTCCGATTACCAATACAGTAGAAATAAAGGCTTCACGAGCTGGTCGGATATGAAATACAAAAAGAAAAACTGATAGCCAATACCAAAGCTTTCGTGGATGGAAAGAGAGCCAATAACTGTCTCCTATATGGGACGCAGGTACAGGCAAATCTTCAAGTGTAAAGGCTGTGCTTAACAGGTTCTATCCTGATGGACTTAGGATGATAGAGATATATAAGCACCAGTTCGTCTATCTTTCAGAAATTCTGTCTCAGATAAAGAACAGGAATTACAGATTCATCATTTACATGGATGACCTTTCTTTTGAAGAGTTTGAGACTGAATACAAGTATCTAAAGGCAGTGATTGAGGGCGGACTTGAGGTAAGGCCTGAGAATGTACTCATATATGCCACCTCAAACAGAAGACATCTGATAAGAGAGCTTTGGAGTGACAGGACGGATATGGAGCATAACCAGGACGTACATCACTCTGATACGATGCAGGAGAAGCTTTCTCTGGCAGACAGATTTGGTATAACCATAGGTTATTTTGCGCCAAATCAGAATGAATATTTTGATATAGTTTCAGGGATTGCAGGAGAGTATCCTGAGCTTAAACTAGATGAGGAAGAGCTTCATAACGAGGCAAGGAAGTGGGAGATAGCAAATGGCGGACGCTCGGGAAGAACAGCCAGACAGTTCGTGGACTATCTCCTTGGAAGTAAACAAAGTGGTGGTATAGATGAAAAAGAGAAGAATAATAGTTAATCTGCTTTTTATTTCTCTTAGTATTTTGAGGCGGTGTTCTCCAGGATAGTGGTCATAAAAGGCGGCCATACCTGAGGGAGAGAATATGGTAAGGGTTGGACTTACAAAGGAGTATTACAATAAACCGTCTATAAGGCTAGACAATTCTGCTCTGAAAATAGGCTTTTCAAAGAAGAATGTTTATTATCAGGCAGATGTGCTAAGGAGTAATACAGGGATAAGTATATCAAGGGATTATGGCTCTTACAATGTCTTTGGAGGAAGCTTTACAACCCTATGCTAAGGCTGCCGCAGAGGCGGCTAACTTAAAAAGCATTTAACAAAACCCTTACCGCAGTTCCTGCTCTTATCGGTCTTGATAAAAACGGCAGGGGAGTGTGGAAGCTCTACGATGCTTATTCTACAGATGCTTCGCTTAATACCAATGATGTGTATCAGGTGGCTTCAAAAAATAAGAGCAGTAAGTATCTTTTGTCTGTAAATATAGGAAATAGCAGGTTTTTAGTGGATGTGAAAGAAGCGGGTGCCAATCCCCAGTTTGAACCGTTAAACAGGGCTGAGGGTGTGTCTGTGAACAACGAAAAACGCTACAGAGGCAGGATTGAGGTAGGAACTTATGGAAGAAGCGGGGTGACTCCCGTCAATGTGGTAAACCTGGAAGAGTATATAAGGGGCTCGGTTCCCCTTGAAATGAGCCATAGCTGGAATATATCTGCACTCAAGGCACAGGCTGTGTGTGCGAGGAGTTTTGGGGCAGCAGTCTCAGGCTTTGGTTCAGATGGCGATATTATAAAGGGGTATAAGCTAACCGATACCATTTCTCATCAGTCTTACGGTGGTATGAAGGCTGAAAAAAAAGAGACAGATAAGGCCTGTAAGGATACTGAGAATGAGTTTGTAACTTACAAAAACAAGGTAGTAAAGACAACTTATTTTTTTCTACATCAGGTGGATATACGGGAGAGCTCTGAAAATGTCTGGGAGGTAAAAAGCTATGGCTTAGGTCTGTGCCTGATCCTTATGAGAACAAACCTGAGAAAAAGCCTTGGACTATTGGCTATACCAGGGCGGAGCTTCAAAATATGCTAAGAGGCTATGCTGCAAAGAAGGGAGTAAGTCTTGGAAGCATTGAAAAGCTTACGATAACAAACAGGTCAAAGTCGGGCAGGGCGCTTTCAGCTTCTTGTAAAAGGAAGCAGAGGAAGGCTGGTACTCAATAAGCAGGAGATAAGAAAGGCATTTTAACCTCTATAGTACTGAAAATAAATGTATATTCATCTTCTGACTCGGTTAGAAGTCTTAGTGTAGATGAGTGGTAAAAGTAAAGGGTGACTTTATATTTTCAGGGAAGCGGATATGGACACGGAGTAGGACTTAGCCAGTCAGGGGCAAGAGGCAATGGCAGAGGCAGGCTATGGCTATAAGAGAATAATTATGTATTACTTCACCGGCGTTGAGGGTACACTAAAAAGCGTAACGAAAATTTGATGTTTTCATTACGCTTTATTTCTTTATCTATTATATTATTCTGAAGCTTCACCAAAAGTCAGACTCTGCATAATCAGAACCCTCATCAGCACTTGGGAAGCTTCCTCACTCTAACCTTTTCTATTCTTCTATGGTCAACAAATTCAATTAAGAAGGAAAGCGAGCCGTCTGTAATTGCATCACCTTTATCAGGAAGTCTTTCAAAAAGTTCAATAAGCTTGCCTGCAATGGAATCATAGTCATCTGATTCATACTCAGTGCCAAAGAACTCATTGAAGTCATCAAGTCTGGTAGAGCCAAGAACCATATACTCATCCTGGTCTAATTGAACTATATCATCTACTTCGTCACCGTCATACTCGTCACGAATCTCTCCGACTATCTCTTCAAGCAGGTCTTCAAGAGTAATAAGGCCTACAGCGGCACCGTACTCATCAAGCACTATACACATTGAAAGCGAAGAATTTCTCATTTCTATGAGAAGTTCAGAGGTCTTCTTAAACTCATAGGTAAAGTTAGCCGGACGAAGTATCGACTCGATCTTAAACCCTTGTTTATCACCCTTGTAAAAAGCCACATCTTTCAGGTAGACTATACCGATTATGTTATCGTAATTCTCCTGATATACCGGAAGTCTTGAGTATTTATCCTTTTCAAAGGCAAATAAAAGCTCATCATAGCTGATATCGTCATTTATCATATACATATCAACCCTAGGCACCATTACATCTTTAACCAGAGAATCACCAAAGTCAACCACGTTGGTTATCATTTCTTTCTCTTCGTTCTCGATGATACCCTCCTCGTGGCTTACTTCCACATAGGTTAAAAGCTCATTTTCGGTAATTCCTGTAGTTATCTTGTCAGGATCGATGCCAAAGATTTTTAAGTATTCCGCCTGATACCAAATTTAAGAGAAATACCAGCGGTGTAAATAACTTCATCAAAAACAGCAGTATAGGTGCGTAAGCAAGAGAAAGCTTCTCTGAGTGGATAGATGCAATCGTCTTTGGGAGAACTTCTCCGAATACAAGTATAACCATAGTGAGGATACCTGTACCTATACCGACGTAGACATTTCCAAATAGCCCAAGCACAAAGGTTGTTGCAAGAGCAGAAGCTGAAATATTTACCACGTTGTTGCCTATTAGCACCGTGCTTATAAATTTCCTCGAATCCTCGGTTATTTTCGCTACAAGAGCGGCATTCTTAACCTCTTCCTCTACCATGGAACGGATTCTAATCTTGTTTACAGATATTATTGCTGTTTCAGCCGATGAAAAAAATGCTGAAAGCAGAACTAGCACAAAAAGCACGATAATATTTATCGCGTCACTGGGGTCCAAATCATCATCTCCTTAGTTGAAATAATTTTAAAAATAGTGCAAAAATACCCCTATATCATACTAGAATAAAGGGTTTCTGTCAAGAGTACTAGACAAATTAGAGTAAATGATTTACACTATAACAGATATTGCATACAGCAAAGAAGTTATAACTAAAGCTGGTATGATAAATGTAAAAAAGGTCGTATGAAACAGGTAAATTAGGAGTTTTAATATGTTAGCAAGTGAATTGTTGGCTTACATAAAAGTAAAGAAAAATCTATAGGTGATATAGAAAACATTGAGATAAAATATATTTCACAGGACAGCAGGGATATAAAAAAGAAGGAACTGCCTTTATCTGTATAGAGGGAAGCCAGGTAGATGGACACACCTTTGTAGAGAGTGCGAGGGATAAGGGGCTAGCCTCTTCATCGCAAGTAAAGATATCTCTGATAAGGCGGGAAATATCCCCTGTGGTATATGTGAAAAGACACCTTGAAGGTGATGGCGCTTTTGTCAAACGTACTCTTTGGAGAGCCTAGTGAAAAGCTCTTCATGGTAGGTATAACAGGAACCAACGGGAAGACTACTACGAGTTACCTGATTAACCATATTTTTGAGGAAAAGCGGGACAAAAATACCGGACTGATAGGAACCATTCATCATAAGATAGGAAAGAAGGTTATACCTACCAAGAATACCACACCGGTATCAGTTACCCTTCAGGGACTGTTAAAGGATATGGTAGAGGAAAACTGTGACTCCTGTATTATGGAGGTTTCATCACACGCACTTGCACTTGACAGGGTGATTGGCTGTGATTTTGATGTAGCGGTATTTACCAATTTATCCCATGAGCATCTGGACTTACATAAGACTATGGAAAACTATGCCCGTACCAAGGAGCTCTTATTTACGCAGCTTGGGCATACTGTTAAAAACGGGAAATTAAAGACTGCTGTGCTAAACATAGATGATGAGCACTCTAAGGAATACAGGCTTCATACACCTGCAGAGGTGATTACATACGGAATAAATGATAAAAGTGCAGATTTTTATGCGGACAATATAAGTTTTGACGACTGGAAGATGAAGTTTGATTTACATTTTTTAGGTAATGTATATAAGATAGAGACCCACCTGGTTGGCCTATTTAATGTATACAATGTCCTTGCGGCCATATCTGCTGCCTATGCGAAAAGGAATAGGGATTAAAGATAGCCAAAAAGCCCTGAAGAGCTTCACCGGAGTAGGCTGGAAGGATGGAAGTACTTCATACGGATAAGGGCTATAAGATAATTATTGACTTTTGCACATACACCTGATGGACTCTTAAAATGTGCTTGAAAACTCTAATCAAGGTGTCGCACAAGAGGATAATTACCCTCATAGGGCATAGCGGTGGCAACAGAGACTCCAGTATGAGGCCTGATTTGGGAAGGATTGCCCTTGAGAACTCGGACGAGGTTGTATTTACGGCTGACAACCCTAGAAATGAGAGCATAGCCCACATTGTAGAAGGGCCTCATTTCAGATTGTGATAAAGACCAAATTACACTGTAATAGAAGATAGAAAAGAAGCTATTGAACATGCACTTAAAGATAGCAGGAGAAGGGAGATATAGTACTGCTTGCAGGTAAAGGGGTTGAGCCTTATCAGGTAATAGGAAACGAATATCTGCCATACAGCGAGATAGACACGGTAAGAGAGATTCTTGGCAGGATGTAAGGAGAGAATATGTGTGGATTTGTAGGATTTTGCAGTAAAGATGTAAAAGATAAAAATGTAATAAAAGAGATGAATAACCAGATTATTCACCGTGGTCCTGACAGTGATGGTTATTATTTTGACAAAGATGTTAACTTTGGCTTTAGAAGACTTAGTATCATTGACTTACACGAGGGCTCTCAGCCTATATTAAATGAAAGCGGCGATACAGCCATCATATTTAACGGAGAAATCTATAACTATCAGGAGCTTAGAGAAGACCTTGTGGCTAAGGGCTACAAGTTTAAGACACATACAGATACTGAGGTTATCTTGCATGGCTATGAAGAATACGGCGAAGAGGGAATTTTAGCTAAGCTTCGTGGTATGTTTGCTTTTACTATCTGGGATAGCAAGAAGGAGAAGCTCTTTGGTGCAAGAGACCACTTTGGTATCAAGCCTTATTATTATGCTTTACTTGATGGAGACTTACTCTTTGGCTCAGAGGTTAAGTCCTTCCTTAAGTACCCAAAGTTTAAGAAGGAAGTAAATGAAAAGGCACTAAAGCATTATTTGGTGTTCCAGTACAATCCTCTAGAGGAGACTTTCTTTAAGGGAGTTAAGAAGCTTAGGCCGGGGCATTATTACATATACGAAAATGGGAAAATGGAGATAAAGACCTACTATAATCTTACTCTTGATTATAAGGACATGACATTTGATGAGGCTGTGGGTAAGATAGAAAAAAAGAGGTAGAAGAGTCGGTTAAATACCATAAAATCAGCGATGTAGAGGTAGGCTCCTTCCTCTCAGGTGGAGTGGACTCTAGCTATGTGGTTGCAACAGCACTTCCTGACAAGACATTTTCAGTGGGCTTTGACAACAAGGGCTTTAATGAAACTATGTACGCAAAGGAGCTTTCGGACAGCCTTGGTATTAAAAACTTTGCAAAGCTGATTACTCCTGATGAATTCTTCGAAGGAATAAATAAGGTGCAGTATTATTCTGATGAGCCACACGCAAACCTTTCATCAGTGCCTCTATACTTCCTCTCAAAACTTGCATCTGAGCAGGTCAAGGTGGTGCTCTCAGGAGAAGGTGCTGACGAGCTTTTTGCAGGCTACAATGAGTACGCAGATGCACTCCCTCAAAGAATCTACAGGAAGCTTCCTTTTAGCCTTAGACATAAGCTCTACCTGAAGTACAAGGATAGGAAGCATTTTAGGGGCCAGACCATCATATTGAAATACGGTCAGAAGGTGGAGGACAGATATATAGGGCCTGCAGAGATTATGTCGGATGAACTGGCAAATTCCCTTGTCACCTCTAAGTATAAGAATGCTGAGACCTCAAGGGATTTGACTAAGAAATACTATGACGAAGTTAAAAATATGGATGATGTCTCAAAAAGGCTTTATCTGGATATGAAGATGTGGATAGTAGAGGACATCCTTCTTAAAGCTGACAAGATGACTATGGCAAATTCCATCGAGCTTAGAGTGCCTCTTCTTGATAAAAAGATGTGGGAGCTTGCAAGAACCATCCCTGTCAGACATAAGGTACATAACGAGATAACCAAGTATTCTTTTAGAACGGCAGCTAAGAATAAACTTCCGGAAGACTGGGCAAAGCGTAGGAAGCTGGGCTTTGTTGTAGCCTTTTGTGTTATGGATTAAGGAAGAGAAGTATTATAAAAATAGTTAAGGAAGTCTTTAACAAAGACTTTGTAAGTGAGTTCTTTGATAAAGATAAGATAAACAAGCTCTTAGATGACCATTTTAACGGCATAACCAATAACGGACGTAAGGTATATACTATCTATACCTTCTTAAAATGGTATGAAAATCTACTTTTAAAAGGAGCGGCAGCATAAGACTTGTAAGAAGGCAAATAGCAGCAATGCTGCACTGTAAGGAGCTATACTTTTAGCATTAACATCAATATATACGAGGTAGAAGCAATGAATAAGGCAGTAGTATTTAGGATGCAATTATTATATCGGACTTAGCGTAATCAGGTGCTTGGGCAGGGAGGGCGTTCACGTTGTAGCCTGTGACTACGACTTAAAGAATGCTTATGGAGCAAAGTCCAAGTTCGTATCTGAATTCTTAAAGATTGACAATCTGAACAAGTTCGGAGAAGAAGCCTTTACCGGTCTTGTGGAGTATGGAAAAAGCAGTCAGAAAAAGCCTGTTCTTTTGCCGACACACGATAAGTATGTGGAATTCATAGACAAATACTATGATGAGCTTTCAAAGTACTACTTAATCAGCCAGGCAAAGGGGCTTAATTCCAAGCTTCTTGACAAGTGGACCTTGCACGATATAGCTCTTGAAAATGGCGTGAAAATCCCTGCAACCATCAGCGTTAACGATGAAAATCTTGTGGAAAAGGTAAAGAATGAAGTAGGCTTTCCTTGTATAATAAAAGCCCTTTTTGATACAGTTAAGTTTACCAAGGTATTTAGAAACAAGGTCTTCATCTGCAAGAACCTTGAGGAGATGGAAGCAGGCATCAAAAAAAGCAAAGGATAATGACATTGAAATCTTCGTACAGGAGATAGTGCCGGGCTTTGATGACTGTATGCTAACCTACGATTTTTATATTGCAAGGAGTGGAAAGACCACCCATTATTTAACTGCACAAAAGCAGCGCCAGTGGCCTATTAACTTTGGTGCTTCAGTATTTACCATTCAAAAATACAACCCAAAGCTTGTTGAGATATCAAAGCCTTTCCTTGAGAATATAGGCTATAGGGGCTTTGGAGAGATAGAGTTTAAGAGGCACGAAAAGACAGGAGAGATTTACCTCATTGAGATAAATGCAAGAACAACCAACTTTAACAACATATGATATATAAATGTGGTATCAATATGCCTTACATTGCTTATCTTGACCTTACAGGCGGACTAAAGGAAAGTGACACCAAGTTCATAAATTATAATACAAGATATGCGTTTATATATGGTTTTGAGGATATAGTTGCCATCCTTAGATATAAGAAGACAGGACAGGTGGGCATCTTAAAGTCCTTAAGGATATCCTTTTCAAGAAAAAATGGGCTCCTGCCATCTTTGCCGCAGATGATATGGCACCTTGGTTCTTCTTTAACAAACGACTGCTTGGCAAAGCCTTTAAGAAGATATTTAGGAGGAAATAGTGTATAAATTAGGAGTTATCGGAGGCATGGGGCCTTTGGCTACAGTCAGCTTTTATGAGAGAGTTGTGCTTAATACAGCAGCTAAATGTGACAATGAGCATATAGACATGGTGGTTTTAAGTCATGCATCCATGCCTGATAGAACACAATGCATTATTGAAAACAAAGGCGGAGAGTTTTTAGAGGTTATAAAGAAAGATTTTAAAATACTTGAGGATATAGGTGTAGAGGCTGTTGCAATTCCCTGCAACACAAGCCACTATTTCTTTGACGAGTTTAAAAGTTTACTGGTCTTAGGATAATCAACATGATAGAGGAGACTATCCTTGAGGTTAAGAAAAGAGGAATAGAGAAGATTGCTGTTTTTGGCACTCTCGGTACCCTTAACTCTAAGGTATATGAGAAATATGCCAATCATCATGGTCTTCTTGTAAAGGAAGTATCTCCCGAGGATAAGCAGGCAGTTATGGATATAATATATAATATCAAGGAAACCAATAACTTAGATGGCAGCAGGTTTGTGGACATACTTAAGAGATACTGCAACCCACAGACAATTGGAATAATAGCCTGTACGGAGCTTAGTCTCCTTGATATTCCTGAGGATATAAATACTATTGATGCTCTAAATGTGCTGGTTAAGAGAAGCATTGAACTAAGCGGGGCGAAGGTAAAAGTAAGCCTTACTTTTTATCAGCCCCACATAGTTTCCAAGCAGAGTAAAGCTATCAGCTTCAGCCTTAAGACCTGTGATGGCGTTTATTACCCCTGCATCATTTAAGTTGCCGTCAAAGTCAACGAAGAAACGGTATTGCCAGCGTCTCTTAGGTATAGGCCTCGATTCTATATTTGTCATATTGATATTGTTGTATATGAAGTTTGAAAGTATGCTGTAAAGTGAGCCGGTTTTATGAGGGATTTCAAAGCTAATGCTTATTTTATCAGCATTTTCAAGGTAGTTACCGCCTTTTCCTATTACTATGAAGCGGGTAGCGTTAAGGGTGTCATTGGCAATATTTTCTGCAAGCACCTTAAGCCCGTAGAACTCTGCATTTGCCTTACTTGCAATGGCGGCTTGGTTTATCTTGCCGTCATTTTTTTACCTTTAGTGCGCTTTTTGAGGTGCTTCCATAGGCAAAGGTATTCCAATCAGGGTATTTTGTGAGGAAATTGAACACTGCAGCAGTGGCTGAGGGTGTGAATATACCTCTGTTATGTCAACGAGGTTTGCCGAAGGCAGTCCTAAGAGAGCATGATCGATAGGCTCAATTGCCTCTCCTAATATATGAACCTCATACTCCATAAGTAAGTCGTAGATATCTGATATGCTTCCTGTGGTGGAGTTCTCAATAGGAAGCACACCATACTCTATACTTCCATTACCTACAGCCTCACAGACCTTTCTTAAAGCTGTCAAAGGATTTCGCCTTGGTATCATTTCCAAAAAAGTCTTTCATTGCCCTTTCGGTATAGGTACCGCTGCCCCCAAAGAAGCCTATGTTATCTGCTGAATAAGAAGTAACGGAGGAAGAAGTTTTGGATACGTCTGCAATCTTCCTGTACTGATACTTGCGGCTTATTGACATAATCTGTGTAAATAACTCTCTTAGTGCTATTTTGCCAAAATCATCCTCACCAAAGCCCTCTATAACTAGAAGCTTTTCTTTTTCTCGAACAGCATCATATACAGGCTTTCCTGTGGCTATTTTATAGTTAGCAACATCATCTGCAAGCTTCATTCTCTCGTTAAATAAGGAGATAATCTTCCTGTCTATTTCATCTATCTTTACTCTGGTTTCGCTTAAATCTACCATTTGGTCATCCTTTCAATATTAAATAATCACCTTTAATTATATTGAAATAGATTCAAAAAGGCAAGTATAATTGTAATGATAAGGAAGTGTACACCACGTACTCATATGACAGGGAGGCAATAGATGCAAAAGAGAAAACTGGGAAATATAAAAGTCTCAATATATTGCTGCTTTTTAGTTTTGGTGACAATAGCTACTATATTTGTGGTAGCAAAAGTATTCGGGCAGAGTTATACCAAATGTCGAGGGAGCAGTTGGCAACACAGCCTGCAACCTATACAATGGAGGACTTTTTCTGTGCTGATGATGACAGGATTTATTTTAGTAACCTAAACGATGGCGGGGCACTTTATTCGATGTCAAAGAATCTGGATGATTTTCAGTATATGCAGGAAGACACTGTCGGTTACATCAATAATACCTCAAATTATGTGGTATATTCGAGGCTTAACTATACCAGAAATGACAGCGTGAAGCATGTACTGCAGTTTTCCTATTCAGGCATATACAGGGTGAATAAAAAGGGAAGCCACTCAATAGGAGGAATCTATGCCTATGATGTGGGTGCAGTCAGCCTTATAGGCAATGAGGTCTACTACCAGAAAGCACGAAAAGGATGGCAATATGAATCTTTACCGTGCAAGCCTTGATGGTAAGAAGGATGAACTTTTGCTTGAAGAAAAAGGTTGTGCCGGGAACGCTTACAAGTACCAAGATATACTATGCGGGAGCTGAGGGAGACCACTATATATATTCTTTTGCTCCTGCTTCAAAGCAGAAAGTGGTTATATATAAGGGAAACTGCTACCAGCCTGTGCTAATAGGCGGCAATATCTACTTCATCTCACTGTCTCAGAACTACAACATAGCCAAAATAGATGAGCTTGGACAGAATCCTACCATACTTGTAGAGGAGAAATGTTCATATTACAATGTAACTCCTGATGAACAGTATATCGTTTATCAGGTAGATGACGGGAAGAAAAACAGGCTTGAGGTTATGGATCTTTCTACGCGTAAAAAGACAGTTGTCAAGGAGGGAGACTACAACGGTATCAGCATAATCGGAGACAGGGTGTTCTTTAGGGAGTTTGGAACTGATGACGAATACTACTTTTTCGTTAAATGCACCGGATGTGGTGGAGAGTTTCAATCCGCCTGACCTTACTGAAGACAAGAAGAAATAAGGAGGAAAGACAATGGAAGTGATGAATGATAAGGAAAGAGAAGAGGAAGTAAAGAAGCAGATAAGGAGTCTCAGGCACATAGCCTTAGCCATCTTTATTGTGCCTATGATTATCTTTTGTTATCATCTTTGCATTTTTAATAAAAGGCCAAGGCTGCTGATTATGACTATGATAAGCGCTTTGGGGTATTTATAGGAATTGGTAGAAAAGACATAGACAAGCTTAATGACTATCAGACAGTGATTATAGATGCAGAACACTTCACGAAGGCAGACATTAAAAAGCTAAAAAGAGCAGGTAAGAAGGTATATACTTATCTAAGCATAGGCTCACTTGAGGACTACAGGCCTTACTATAAGAAATTCAAGAACTTGGCTCTTTCTGAATACGAGGGCTGGAAGGGTGAGTACTGGGTAAATGTAGCTGATAAGGGCTGGCAGAAAGAAATGCTAAGGCTTGCTAAGGCATATAAGAAAAAGGGAGTTGACGGCTTCTTTATAGACAATACAGATGTCTACTATCAGCATAAGAAGAACAGCATATATAAGGGGCTTGTTAAGATACTAACAAGTATAAAGAAGATGAATACCGCTCTTATAATAAATGGCGGGGATGAATTCGTAACAAAGATATCTTAAAGAGAATAAAAGTCTTAAGAAGATAGCTGACGGAGTAAACCAGGAGGATGTATTCTCACTTTGGGACGGAGAAAATACGGGTACTCAGAAAGAGGATGTGACTAAGTATTATACGGATTATCTTACAAAGCTTTCCAAAAAAGGAGTTCACATTTACCTTACAGAATATGTGGAAGATGATGATGAACTGGAAGAGAAGATAGCTAAATACTGCGAAAAACGAGGCTGGGATTATTATATTTCCGATGATTTAAAAACTTGACTAGAAATCACATTTAGTTCAAAAGTCCTTCACAAAGTCAACACAAATAAACTTTTATTATAATGACATAACAAATGAGACAGATGTTTTAAGTGTTAAAAATAATAATAATTAAATTGTGTATCTAAGGAGGCAAATTATGGACAATTATAACGGATTAAATGAAAACGCAAACAATAACCAGACAAATAACGGTTATTATGGAAACTACCCTGTAAACGATGGAAACCCAAATGGCAGCGGACAGGGTAATAACGGCAAGAAGAAAAAGAAATCTCATCCGATGGCATTTGTGCTGGTAGCGGCACTTCTTATCGGTGGTTCAGCAGGAGGCGGAGTTTACCTTGGCAATATGCTCTCAGCAAAACAGGCTGTGGCAAATCAAAGCCTTAGAGTCTACCGCTACTGCAAAAGGAAGCTGAAACTAAGAATACAGTGACTCTTGCTACTACGAAAGGATAGTGGAAATGAGGTTGCAACTGCTTCAGATGTTTCGGGAGTAGTTGAAAATGTAATGCCATCTATAGTCTCTATAAGTAACGTGTATGACACTGTTGCAACCAACGTATTTGGTCAGACATACAAGGGTCAGAGTGGTGGAAGCGGCTCAGGTATCATTATCGGACAGAATAATAATGAAGTGCTTATAGTAAGTAACAACCACGTAACTAAAGCAGAGACAGGTGCTAAAAATCAGAAGATAACAGTTACATTTAATGATGAGACTACTGCTGAAGCAACAGTTAAAGGTGCAGACGCAGGTGCAGACCTTTCAGTACTTTCAGTAAAGATGTCTGATATAAAGAAAGACACCCTTTCAAAGATAAAGGTTGCTACCATAGGTGATTCTTCAAAGCTTAAGGTTGGACAGATGGTTATAGCCATTGGTAATGCACTAGGTTACGGTCAGTCAACTACAGTTGGTTATGTAAGTGCTCTTAACAGAGAAATAGCTGATGAAGACTATACTATGAAGCTCATCCAGACAGATGCAGCCATCAACCCTGGTAACTCAGGCGGTGCTCTGCTTAATGCTAAAGGTGAGGTTATCGGTATCAACTCTGTAAAGTATGCTGATGAAAAGGTAGAAGGTATGGGCTTCTCCATCCCTATCTCAACAGCCCTCCCTATAATCAATGACCTTATGAACAGAGAAGTAATTCCTGAGAATGAGCAGTCTTATCTTGGAATCATGGGCAGGGATATAACAAAGAACTACAACCAGATTTACGGTATGCCTATAGGTGTATATATTACCAATGCTACAAAGGGCAGCCCTGCTGAAAAGGCCGGACTTAAGATGGGTAATATAATTACAGGCTTTAACGGAGTTGAGGTTAAGACCATGGCTGAGCTTCAGTCAAAGCTCTTATCTGTTAAGGCTGGAACAGTAGTTAAGCTTACCATAATGCAGTATGTAAACGGACAGTATGTGGAAAAAGAGGTTCAGGTAACCTTAGGTAACAGGTCTGAACTTAAGAATTCTAATTCTAAGTCCGAGGACTCTTCAGAGTATCGTAACAACAACGACAATAACAACAACAGCAATGGAAATAACGGAAATGATGGAAGTAACGAAGGTGGAAACAACTATTTTGAATCACCATTTGGCGGCTCAGACGGTGGCTCTGAGGAGAATCCTTTTAACTTCTTCTTTAACCACTAAATATTAATTGATAGACTGCAGAACTTGCTGGAGAACCATGTGTTTTCATGGTAATTCTCCTTTGATAACTGCCACATATACAGATAATCTGTGTATGTGGCAGATTTTTATGTGACAGGAATTTTCTCCAAAATTACCTGTCACATAGAAATCTCTACGAGGGCTCGTACTGCGGCGGATATATAGATGTCGCTATCGATGCTGTAGGCGGTGAATCAAGCAAGGTAGATTCTTTATTATGTGATTTGCATAAAATGTGTATGCAATTTCTACAAATAAGATAAATTGTTGAACTTATAAAAAACTAGAAAAAATTGTTGACTATAGTGAAGGATTGTGTTATACTTTTTTCTGCAAGTGAGGTGTCAAACACAATCCTTGTAATAAGCGCGAGTGGCTCAGTTGGTGGAGTACAACCTTGCCAAGGTTGGGTCGCGGGTTCGAGTCCCGTCTCGCGCTCTTTATTATTTTAAAGATTAAAAGTCTTATTTTGGTAGAAAATTACCGGAGTAAGGCTTCTTTTTCCCCTTTTCACTCCTCTATTATATGTGATATACTCATACATAGGTCTGTGGTGCTCTTACCTGCCACAAGCCTTCTAACAATCAAAGATACGGAGAATAATATGATTAAATCCAAGTCAATCAAACAAAGAGTATTTGAAATAATTCAGATAGGAAGCAGAGAGGATGTGCCAAGCAGAATTGGAGATTTCATCATAGTAGCTACTATCTTGCTAAATATTTTAGTATTGTTTCTTGGTACCTTCGAAGAGTTAAAGCGGTATTTTGGGCTTTTTAAGGTTGTAGAAACAACTACCATCATTTTATTCAGCGTTGAATATGTGCTTAGAATTTGGACTGCTGAATACATATATACAGATGTGGGGAAAATGAGGGCGAGGTTTAAGTTTCTCATTTCTCCTGAGGGCATAATAGATTTACTAACTATCCTGCCGTTTTTCTTTCTTTACGGCTTTGCAGCCTTTAGAATACTTAGGGTAGTTAGGATATTTCATCTTTTCAGGCTGAATGTAAACTATGATTCTTTCAATGTAATTACCTCAGTTTTACTTGAAAAAGAAAAACCAGATTTTATCTTCTGTATTTATCATAGTAGTACTTATGCTTGCTTCATCTTTGTTTATATATGGAGCTGAGCATGATGCCCAGCCTCTTGCCTTTAAGAATGCGTTTTCAGGGATATGGTGGAGCCTCTCAACCATATTTACAGTGGGCTACGGAGACATATATCCTATAACTGCTGTGGGCAAGATTATGGGGGTGATAATCACCTTTTTAGGTGTAGGCTCAGTAGCCATACCAACAGGTATTATCTCAGCAGGCTTTGTGGAAAACTATACGGAAATGCAGAGAAACCGCCTAAGTGAGGCAAAAAATAAGACAACGGGAAGCATTACCATAGAGAAAAAGAGTGAAGATGTAGGCAAGCTCATTAATGAACTTGAGAAAAAATATGGAGTGGATATAGTTGTCATCTTAAGGGATGGAGTCATGGTTATGGCAGAGGATAAAGTAAGGGCTAAGGCTGATGATATACTGATATACAGGGATATTGTTTAAGAGGATTTATAGGGATTTTGCAGTGGATTTTAGTTTGAAAGGTAAAGCATAGTGATTGAACAAAAGTCTAAATCATGCTATACTGATCTGGTAGAGATTTTTTGAATTACTATCCGGAGGATATTATGGGGAAAATGAGATTAGTTACAAGAAGTGATTTTGACGGGCTTGTATGTGCAATGATTCTTAAAGAGCTCGATATAATTGATGAGATTAAATTTGTACATCCCTAAGGATGTACAGGATGGAAAGATTGAGCTTACAGAAAATGATATAACTACCAACCTTCCTTATGATCGAAGGGTAGGACTTGCATTTGACCACCATGAGAGTGAGCTTAGCCGTGTAAATGCAGTAGAGGCAAGCGAAAAATTCATTATTGACGGCTATGCGAAGTCAGCAGCAAGAGTGGTTTACAACTATTATGGCGGAGCTGAGAGAATAAAGAGAGTTTCAACTGAGATAATGGAAGCAGTTGATAAGGGAGACAGTGCAGACTTTCACGGTTGATGATATTCTTGAGCCGGAAGGGCTGGACCTTACTTAACTATGTTATGGATGCCAGAACAGGACTCGGAAGATTCCACAACTTCACGATATCAAACTATGATTTGATGATGAAGCTTATTGACTACTGCCTCAATCATTCTATAGATGAGATACTTGCCCTTCCCGATGTAAAGGAAAGAGTGGACCTGTATTTTGAGCAGCAGGATTTGTTCAAGAAGCAGCTTAAGAGCCTTGTGAAGGTAGAAGGCAAGGTAGCAGTTATTGACCTTAGAAACGAAGAGGTTATCTATGCTGGAAACAGATTTATGGTTTATGCTATGTATCCTGATGTTGAGATTTCGGTTCATGTTGCCTGGGGTTTCCAGAAACAAAATACTGCGGTTATGATTGGTAAGTCTATTATAAACAAGGAATCTAACGTAAATATCGGAGATATCTGTCTTGAATATGGAGGGGGAGGCCACGCAAATGCAGGAACCTGCCAGCTTGACAATGATAAGGTTGATGCCGAGCTCCCAAAGATTATAGAAAAACTAAATAGATAATATTTTAAAGATAAGCATCCACTAGGGTGCTTTCTTTATGAAATTAAGTAAAAGCTATAGCAATCATATATAGTATAGTGTATTATAGTTTTGACAACTTAATCATATGGTTACTTAAAGTTAGGAGGCAAGATGGGTACAATAATTAAAAACGGCCATTTGGTAGATGTGGAAGCAGACAGAGACGGACTTTTTGACATTTATGTAAATGATGATGGCAAGGTGGAAAAAGGTAGGAGCTAGAGGAGAGCTTGATGGCTTTGTAAAAGAAGGCACTGAGGTAATAGATGCCTCCGGGAAATATGTACTGCCGGGATTTATAGATCTTCATGTTCATTTTAGAGAGCCTGGCGGTGAATATAAAGAGACAATAAAAACAGGGAAGCAGGGCTGCTGCAAGAGGAGGCTATACAACTGTTGTAACCATGCCTAACACCAAGCCTGTTATGGATACGGTAGAGCACCTAAAGCTTCAGCTTGACGCAATAAAGAAGGATGCCATTATCAATGTACTTCCAAGCGGAACTGTTACTATGGGTGAGGAAGGGAAAGTTCTCTCGGATATGGAGGGAATGAAGAAGGCAGGAATTGTTGCCATAAGTGAGGATGGAAGGTCTGTGATGGATCCGGAGATACTAAGAGCCGGACTTGTAGAGGCTGCAAGGCTTGGACTTCCGTTCTTTGACCACTGTGAGGACGCAAATCTTGTAAAATGGGCGGGAGTTATGAATGCAGGCGAAAAATCAAAAGAACTTGGGATGCCCGGTATAACCAATGAGGTCGAAGACAGCATCGCCAGAAGAGATATAGATATCGCGGCTAAAGTAGGGGCAACCATCCATCTTTGCCACTGCTCCACAAGGGAGACTGTAAAGTATGTAAAAGAAGCGAAGGAGAAGGGGTATTCTGTAAGTGCGGAAGTATGCCCTCACCACTTTACGCTGGCTGATGAAGATATAGTAGAGGATGATGCAAACTACAAGATGAATCCTCCTCTTAGAAGCAGGGCTGATGTAGAAGCCCTAAGAGAAGGGCTTAAGAGCGGTGTCATGGGTATGATATCTACTGACCACGCTCCACATTCTAAAGAAGAGAAGGAAAAAAGCATAAAGGATGCACCCTTTGGCATAGTTGGCCTGGAAACCTCATTTGCACTTACAGTAACTGAGCTTTTGGGTAAGTATCTTGATATGAAGAGCTCTTGTGGAAAGAATGAGTTTAACCCCTGCCAAGCTCTTAAAAAAACGGCAGAGGAACTCTTAAGGAAGGCTCTGTAGCTGACCTTGTGATAGCAGATATAGACAATGAATATGTGATAGACTCTGATAAATTTTTATCAAAAGGCAAGAACACTCCTTTTAACGGTAAAAAGGTGAGAGGAAAGGTTCTTTATACACTGTGTAACGGAAAAGTTGTATATAAGGAGGAAAATTAAATGATAGAGAAATTAGTTGAACGCATTAAAAAGCTTGAAGCACCTATAGTTGTGGGACTTGATCCTACACTTAATTTTGTGCCGGGGTTTCTTCTTGATAAGGCGATAAATGAAAAAGGGCGAAACTCTTGAAGCTGCAGCGGATGCAATATTTGAATTTAACAAAGAAGATAGTAGATGCTGTCTATGACTTGATTCCTGCGGTTAAGCCTCAGATAGCAATGTATGAGCAGTTTGGCATACCGGGGCTTATGGCATTTAAGAAGACTCTTGATTATTGCCACGAAAAAGGGCTTTTGGTAATAGGAGATGCCAAGCGCGGAGATATAGGCTCTACTTCTACAGCCTATGCTATAGGCCATATTGGCAAGGTAAAGGTAGGAAGTACTGAGATTGCTCCTTTTGATGAAGACTTCCTTACTATCAATCCTTATATGGGCTCCGATAGTGTAGTTCCTTTTGTAGAAGAGTGTAAGAAATACGATAAAGGGTCTCTTTATCCTGGTTAAGACCTCCAATCCTTCAAGCGGTGAGTTTCAGGATCAAAAGGTAGGAAAGAAGGCTGTATATGAGCTTGTAGGAAAGAAGGTAGACGAGTGGGGGAGCAGAGCTAATTAAGAACGGATACAGTGATGTAGGTGCGGTAGTTGGAGCAACCTATCCTGAGATGGGAGAGGTGCTTAGGGAGATAATGCCAAAGGCTTATATACTCGTACCGGGGTATGGTGCTCAGGGTGGTACAGCAGCTGAGCTTAAGCCATTCTTTAATAAAGACGGTCTCGGTGCTATAGTCAACTCTTCAAGAGGAATTATAGCAGCTTACAAACAGGAGAAGTATGCTGAGTACGGTGCTGAAGGCTTTGCTGAGGCTGCAAGGGCGGCTGTGATTGATATGAAGAACGACATTGCATCTATATTCTAAGGAGAAATTTAATGGAATTAAAGTCTAAGATTAAGGCTAAAATACTTGAAAATACTGAGCTTTCCGAAGATGTATTTTCGATGTGGATAGAAGCAGGAAGTATGGCAGGAGAAGCTCGCACAGGGCAGTTTGTGTCCCTCTATGTAAATGATGGCTCTAAGCTTTTACCTCGTCCAATAAGCATCTGTGAGATAGACAGAGAAATGGGAAGGCTTAGGTTAGTATACAGGGTAGTAGGTGAAGGTACAAAGGCTTTTTCTAAGCTTTTGCCTAATGTAGACAGCGTAGAAGTTGTGGGAAGCCTTGGAAAGGGCTTCCCAGTGGATAAAACAGGTGATTCTGTTCTTCTTTTTGGAGGAGGGATAGGTATTCCTCCTCTTCTTGAGGCTGTAAAGGAGCTTAAGAAGAATGATAAGAGGGCTGTAGTAATACTTGGATTTAGAAATAAAGATACCTTCCTTGTAGAGGATTTTCATAAATACGCAGAGGTTATCATCGCGACAGATGATGGAAGCCTTGGATGCAGAGGGTACTGTAATCGATGCGGCAAACGAGATTAAGGCTGCTGAAAAATACGGCATTACCGACATCTTCTCCTGTGGGACCTATGCCTATGCTTAGAGGGGTAAAGGAATACGGAGAGAGCAGAGGTCTTCCAACCTATATTTCTCTTGAAGAGAGGATGGCCTGTGGTATAGGTGTGTGTCTGGGCTGCGTCTGTGAGACTAAAGAAGTAGACCATCACAGCAATGTGAAAAAAACACTCAGAGTCTGTAAGGATGGACCGGTATTCTTATCTACGGAGGTGGTTATCTAATGGGAAATATGAGTGTGGAAATAGCCGGTGTAAAGCTTAAGAATCCGGTAATGACAGCCTCAGGAACCTTTGGTTCAGGTGCTGAATTTATGGACTATATAGACCTTTCCCTTCTCGGTGGGCTTACCACAAAGGGCGTTTCTGATGTGCCTTGGAAGGGCAATCCTACTCCCAGGGTAGCAGAGACAGCTTCCGGTATGCTTAATGCCATAGGGCTTCAAAACCCCGGAATAGATGTATTTATTAAGAGGGACTTAGAAAAGCTAAGAGGGATAGATACTGTAGTGATGGCAAATGTCTGTGGTCATACTACTGAGGAATATGTAGAAGTGGTCAAAAGACTTGCAGATAATGATGTGGTAAAGCTCCTTGAAATCAATATTTCCTGTCCTAATGTAAAGGCGGGAGGAATTACCTTTGGTACGAACGCTGATGCGGCCTATGAGGTAACAAAGGCTATTAAAAAATATGCCAAGCAGCCTGTAATTATGAAGCTTACACCTAATGTAACTGATATAACAGAGCTTGCCAAGGCTTGCGCGGCAGGAGGAGCTGATGGATTATCTCTTATCAATACCCTTACAGGCATGAAGATAGATATTCATAAGAGAAAGTTCGCCCTTGCCAACAAGACAGGAGGTCTTTCAGGGCCCTGCGGTTAAAAGCCCTGTTGCAATCAGAATGGTATATCAGGTAAGAAAGGCTGTAAACTTACCTATCATAGGAATGGGTGGAATAATGACAGGAGAGGATGCAGTAGAGTTTCTTATGGCAGGAGCTACTGCGGTAAGCGTAGGGACTGCGAATTTTAACGACCCTGCTGCAAGTGTTCATGTGGTAAAGGGAATTGAAGAATATATGTCAAAATATGGAATTAGTGATATAAACGAGCTTATTGGCTGTGTAGAGTAGTAGTTTATTTGCAGATTTAGGCTAAAATGTCAAAGAAATTGACATAGAATTGTACATGATGTAGGCAATTAGAAAGGAAAAACTTAAGAATTAACTCATAAAATCTGACACAGAAGAATTTTTATACTTTGCTCAGAACTTAAGTAAAAGCTTTAACAAACTACAATACACGAATGTGAGGAAAGAACAATGAGAAAAAAGAGTATGAACAAGGCAGTTAAGGGTCTTTCATTAGCACTTGCACTTTCAATGGGACTTAGCTTTGTACCTGGATTTAGTGCAGAGGAAGCTAAGGCAGCAACAAAGAATGGTATAGTATCACACGGAAAGAAGACAGTATATTCTTCTAAGAAGGGTACTTCAGTATTTATCGGTGGCAAGAAGCTGGACCTTGACCTTGTTGTTAAAGGTAAGAACATTTCTAAGAATGTTAAGTGGACAAGCTCAAAGGGAAGCGTTCTTGGTGTAAATAAGAAAACCGGAAAGCTTACAGCGAAGAAAAACGGTAAGGCAATTATCACAGCAGTATATAAGAACAAGAAGTATAAGGCTCTTGTTAAGGTATATACCAGAGCAGAGAGCGTAGCAGTTGAGGATAATGGAGTAGCTGTATCTGAGATTAAATTAACAGAGGGCGAGAGCAAGACACTTAATGTAAGCTACAAGATATCTGATAAGATTGCTAAGGCAGGCGGAAAGTCTTCTACTTACAACAGCTATGTATTAGTTGACAACTCAGGAGCTGCTTCAGTAACAAAGGCTAAGGCAAGTGCTAAGACCTTCACCGTTACCGGTGTTAAGGCTGGTGAGAGCTACGTAGATGTTGTAGGAAGCCAGAGCAGTGCAGCTAAGGCTAACTCAGACAAGTTTAAGGTAACTGCAAGAATCAAGGTTGTAGTTGCTGCTAAGTTCGGCGGCAAGCAGACAGGAGCAAGAAAGATTACAGTTACAGGCAATAATCTTACAGCAAACAAAAATGACTATTCAGTAAAGCTTGCAGGCGGTATAAGAGATATAACAAGCGTTAGCGTAAATGCTGCAGGAACAGAGGCTGTGCTTGAGATGACAGCTAATATAACTGATGGTGACTATACAGTTGAATTTGGTGGCAAGACATCTTCTTTCAAGGGAGAGACAGCTAAGCTTTCTAAGATTGATGTTCCTAACAAGTACCTTGTATTAAATGGAGATACCAATGCAGCAGGTGGTACAATCGAGTATAAGATTACAAACCAGTTTGGTGAGGATGTAACAAAGAGTGTTGGAGGACTTAATGTAAATGTTTCAGCAGGTACAGGTACTGCTAATCCTGCTAAGGGCGTTATTGACGTAACTAACATTGCAGCCAATCTTCCACTTAACACACCTGTAACCCTTACTCTTGTAAAGGTTGATGGAATGAACACCATTACTAATACATTCCAGCTTACACTTGCAGCAAAGGCAAAGGCAAGCTCAGTGTCTGTAAAGGGTGTATACAGCACAGTTACAAAGAAGCCTTATGAGCTTACAGTAAACAGCTCAGACAATAACAACGCAAGACTTCTTGTAGAAGTTAAAGACCAGTATGGTAGAAGTATGAAGTCTACGGACGGTGTAAGCATCTATGCAAACGGTGGTCTTACAGGTCTTGGTATCAATAGTTCTACTGCTTTACCACGATACACTTGAGGTGGACGGAGTTGACTACATTGCTATTCCTTTCACAGGCGTAAATGATGTTAAGTCAGGTGATGTAACTGTGAACTTTGTTGCACTTTATGGAACAAGCGGAAACAATACTACTTCTACAACAATTAAGATAGCAGGCACAAAGCAGGTATCTAAGTTTAGTGTAACTGCTCCTTCAGAAGTATATGCCGGAGAGTCAACATACTTTAATTTTAATGCTACTAACCCTGCTGGTCAGGCTGTAACAGACTATGCTACACTTAGCAGTGATAAGTATGGCGTTAAGCTTCCTGAGGCCTTCTCCTGGGAGAATACAGCTAATGGAACAGCTAAACTTAAGTATGACGCAACCAAGGATAATTCAGTTAAAAATGTAACCTGGAGCCAGGGACTTACACAGATTACAACAAATGCTGTATTTACAGTACAGTCCAATATGCAGCCTGCAATCACAACCTTTACAGTATATGCACCTGCAGTTCCTTCAAACATCAGAAGCATTTCAGTTGATGGTGTTCTTAAGGGTGGTACTACAGAGAATGTACTTCCTAAGGTTAAGATAGTTGATAACAAGGGCCGTGAACTTTCAAACCTTTCAGCTTATTCTAACTACTATCTTGGAGTAAAGAAGAGCGGAAACGGAAGATTTACAATTACAGCTCCTGGTGCGGCAGTAGCAAACAATGTTACTCTTGTTAAGTTAAGTGAGTTAAACTCCAAGTCACTTAAATTTACAGATTCTAATGCTGCACTTACAGGTAATGAGTCAGAGAACTTCACATTTGCTATCTACAAAGATGCTACAGGAAACAACCCTGTTGCAGGATCTGAGATAAATGTTAAGGTTACAACAGCTGATATAAAGAGCCTCTCAAGCTTTAGCTTAAGCTTACCTTCTGCTGTATACAGTGCAGATGGTAATACAGGCTATGACTCAGTTAGTGCTGTAGTTACAGGTAAGACCTCTGATGGTACAACTGTACAGATTGGAGATGATAACTTTGAGTTAAGAGACACCAAGAACTTAGTAGCTGGTGACAAAGTAGTTCCAAGCCGTGGTAAAGAAGAGGCTAAAAGAGGAGATTTTACCGATACAGTTACAGCCGTTGTCAATGATGGTAAGGGATCAACAGCATCTAAGGACGTAGTAGTTTCTGCAAAGGCTCCTTTAGTTACTAAGGTTGAGGCTGCAACTTCAGAGCTTCCAGCTGGCAGTCTTACAGTTAACGGAATAAGAGATGCACTTGTTATAACTGATAGATATACCGCAGCCGAGAATGGTGTTGCTGCTTCAAGCGCACTTGCAAAGAACACACTTCAGGGAATCAGACTTGTATCTTCTGCATCAGGCAGGGTAACAGCTGATTGGAACAATACAACCAGAGTAACCTTCAATGGTGCGGCAGCAGGTGATATGGTTACTGTTCAGGTTACCTTCGCAGGTGGAGTAAACGGAACCTTTAGCTTCAAGTTAAAGTAATTCGCGCTTAGAAAAAAATTATAATAACTAGTATAAGGTCACGGGGACAAATAAAGTCCTCGTGGCTTTTTATTTAAATAATATTGATAATATGCAAAAACTCGTAGTCAAGACTTGATTAAAAATGTAATCAGAGGTTAAACTATACTCATTGATTTAATGATACAAGTGTCAAAAGTATAAAAAAATTCGAGAGGGGCTTGCTTTGCAAGAGAATTTATTATCTTTTGACACGCAAAAAATATGAGTAAGTAGCCATTTTTTGCAAAAAAATGAGCGGATTACGAATATTTTTGCAAGGATTGCGAAAGCGCAGCTGTAGCAATCCTGTATCAATGGGGGTCAAATACTTTTGACACCCACATCATTTAATATCAAAGGAGACCGGATATGAGTTATACATTAAAAAATGAAGTTCTTGAAATCAGTATCGCATCAAACGGAGCAGAGTTAACCTCTATAAAGGATAGTTCAGGTAAAGAATACCTTTGGCAGGGAGATGAAAAGTACTGGGGCAGGCAGTCGCCTATACTTTTTCCTTTCGTAGGAAGGCTTAAGAATCAGGAATTTACCTATGAGGGCAAAAAAATATCATATCATGCAAGTATGGCTTTGCCAGAGATATGGAGTTTGTGGTTATAGAAGAGAAAGAAAATGAAATCTGGTTTGAGATAAGGGATAATGAGGAAACGCTTAAGATGTATCCTTTTCATTTCGCACTCAGAATAGGCTACCGCCTGAGTGGCAACAAGATAGAGGTGCTTTTGGGAGGTGGAGAATACAGGTGATAAAAACCATGTATTTTAACATAGGTGCACATCCGGGCTTTAACTGTCCTATTGATGGAGAAGCCGATAAGGTAGGATATTCTTTAGAATACAATTCTAAGGGGAATCCTAAGTATTTTGGTGCAGATTATGATACAGGACTTAGACTGTCTGAACTTCATGAGCTTAAGCTTGAAAATGGAAGAAGTACAATCACCAAGGAGTATTTTGATGCTACTACCTACATTTTTGAGGACAACCAGATATCTGAGGTTTCACTCGTTAAACCAAATGGCAAAAAGATGGTCACTGTTAAGTTTGACATGCAATACTTGCAATATGGTCAAAGGAGAGGGCGGATGCTCCTTTTGTATGCCTTGAGCCATGGCATGGACGTTGTGACAGGATGGAATTTGAAGGAGACTTAGCTGACAGAGAGTGTAACATTGTACTTGAGCCGGGTAAGAAGTTTAACAATGTATATAGCATTGAGATTTTTGGCTGGTTAATCAAAAATATATATAGTTGTAAGAAAAAAAGATTATAATTCCTTAAGAACTCTCGAGTAAAAATAGAGTTAAGGTGTCATAGTTTTGATACTCTAATACTTGTAAATAATTAGAAAGGTTTTTTTAATGAGAGAGAAGTCCGCTGAAGTTTTATTTATACCAAAGTTTATGTTGATTCCACTTTTTCATATCGATTACGTGGAATTCAATTACATATTTTGGTTCAAGATTACTTACTACGAACTGGCATCATATAAATGCTGAGATTTCCTTGATTCTATTGTACCTCTTGTACCTTGGACGGTGTTTATATATTTAAGCTGTTTTATATATTGGCTGGCTAATTATATCTTGGGTGTAAGACAAAGCAGGGAAGAGGCTTTTAGGTTTATCAGCGCAGATTTTTTTGCGAAAACGATTTGCCTTATTTGCTTCCTCATCATCCCGACTACCAATATAAGGCCGGAGATAGGAAGTGAAGGGTTCTGGAATAGGATTATGATTTGGCTGTATAATACAGATGCGGCTGACAATCTTTTCCCTTCCATTCACTGCCTCACAAGCTGGTTTTGCTATATTGCAGTTAGAGAGAATAAGAGAATACCTAAGCCTTATGTGCTGTTTTCACTGATTTTTGCGATATGTATATGTATTTCTACTCTTACAACCAAGCAACACGTTATAGTTGATGTGATTGGTGGAGTAGGTATTGCAGAAGGAAGCTATTTTGTAGTAAAATATGGTTTTACCGGACTTTATACAAGACTCATTACCAAAATCAATCGAAAACTCAAGTTGGACTAACTGATTTTAGGAGAGAGTTATGTCAGTAAAGAATAAAAATAGAATAATCGCAGTGGCTATTGGAATAGTGGTAATAATAGCTCTGATATTTATTAAAAAAATTTGCGGAAGGCAAGATTGATTCAGTTGAGTCATTGCAGAGGTATGTGCTTACCTTCGGGATATTTGCACCTTTAGTATTGGTAACACTGCAAGCTTTACAGGTTGTTGTGCCGGTGCTTCCGGGATTCTTGGGCTGTGCTGTAGGAGCGATTATGTTTGGACCTATGGGCGGATTCTGGTGCAATTACATTGGAATCTGCGCCGGCTCTATAATCGCTTATTTCTTGGCTAGAAAATATGGTATGGACGTAGTTCTGCTTATGTTTCCCAAGAAAGAATATGATAAATGGAGTACGAGAATTAAAAAAGGCAAGTCATATGATATATTTTTTTGTTTGTGGCAACATTGCTGCCGCTATTTCCGGATGATTTCCTTTGCTACTTCTCAGGACTTGTAAAGATGGATAAAAAAAGAAATTTATTTGGATTATATTATTAGGAAAACCTTGGTGCATCTTGGCTTACAGCTATGCAGCCGGTCTTATTTAAGGGGGATACTATGAAAAAGGGATTGTTAGGATATTATAATTACACAGTTGTGCTTACCTATGTGGAGCATGTTGACTGCTTTTATGGGAATCCTGCAGGTATTAAACAGAAAATTTTTCTACGGCAGTGGTCTGCCTGCTTGTGTCGGGTGTCTGCGATATGTTTGACGGAAAGGTTGCTGCTACAAAGGTTAGGGACCACAACGAAAAGTGCTTTTGGTATCCAGATTGATTCCCTAAGTGACTTGGTAAGCTTTGGAATATTCCCGGCTTTATTTGTATATGTGTTCTTAGATAATGAGATTGCAGCGGGCTTTTATAGCTTCTTTTTACGTTCTTGCAGCCCTTATCCGTCTTGCATACTTTTAACGTCCTTGAAGAAGAGAGACAGAGGCAGAGTACAGGGGCTTAGAACTGTGTATTTAGGACTTCCTGTAACGACAATTGCCCTTCTTCTTCCTGCGGTTCATATTGCGTATGAAAGAGGAATATTTAAGAATAAACTCGCTTACCTTGTTATGTTAATCTTTGTGATGGTTGGATTCGTTTCGCCTTTTGAAATAAAGAAGCCTAACGCACTTGGCAAAGTTTGGGTATGATAATACTAGGCGTTTTAGAAGTAATCGGTGTATTTATTTTTTTGATGGGATGGGATGCGGTATGAGAGAAGATTATTCAGTAAGATTTTTATATAGTACAGTAGCGGGGAGAGCGTTGCTTAAACTGCTTACAAAGCCTGTGGTTTCTGATATAGGAGGTAAGTTCTTAGACTCACCTCTTTCAAGGCTGTTGATACCGGGGTTTATAAAGAAGAATAATATCTCACTTGAGGGAATAGAGGTGCCTGCAAAGGGCTTCTATTCCTTTAATGAGTTTTTTAAAAGAAGAAAAAAAGAGGTTAAATTTGATAAAAACCGGAATCATTTTATTAACCCTTGTGATGGATATCTTTCTGTGGTAGAATTAAGAGAAGATTCTTCGTTTAAAATTAAAAACTCAAGATATAATTTGGTGAGCTTACTAAAAGACAATGTGCTTGCAAAGGAATTTGCAGGCGGTTATGCCCTTATTTACAGGCTTACGCCTAAGCATTATCACAGATATATATTTTCAGATGACGGTGTAGTTGTAAGAACGAAACGAATAGAGGGAATACTCCACTGCGTAAGACCCGTTGCTTTGTCCGTATACCCTGTATTTTCTGAAAATACAAGAGAATATGCTGTGATTAATACTGATAATTTTGGCAAGATTATTCAGATGGAAATAGGAGCACTTATGGTTGGAAAGATATCAAATCATAAGTTAAAGGGTAGAATTGCTAAAGGTCTTGAAAAGGGCTGCTTTTGAATTTGGAGGATCTACTATAGTTGTACTTGTTAAGAAAGATGAGATAGAATTTAATCCTGATATTTTAAATAAGTTAAAGAAACACGCAGAAATACCAGTGTCTCTTGGAGAAACTGTTGCGGTGAAGATGAATGGAGGAAAAAGTTGAATAGATTTGTTAAAAAGCTGGGAAGTATTATGCTTGCGTCAACACTTGTGCTTGGTATGCCTTTTAATTTTTTTATACATTAAGAGCGGAGGCCGCAGTTTCTGAGTCTAGGGCGCAGGAGATTAAGACCGAATTAAAGGATCTGATAGACAAGGTTAATCAGAATTATTATGAAGATGTGGATACCAATGAGATTTTAGCTGAGGTATTTGAAGAGGCGGATGACAAGACTGGCCTTGATACCATATCCAAGCTTTTTTTGTAAGCAAGCTAAATGATCCTTATTCTGTATATTATACTGTCAAGGAGCTTGAGAGCTTTAACAGTGCTTATGAAGGGTGAATACTACGGAATTGGTATCGAGGTTGCCAAAGATGTAAAGACCGGCGGGATTAAGATAACCAATGTATTTGAAGGAAGCCCTGCAAAGAAAGCCAAAGCTCAAAAAGGGTGATATTATACTTAAAGGCAGGTAAAAAGGACCTAACCAGGCTTGAGATTCTTAAGGCTACCTCTTATTTTAAGGGTAAAAAGGGAAGTAAGGTTACTCTTACTGTACTCAGAGGCAAGACTACAAAAAAGATGGTTGTAGAAAGAAATGAGGTAATTATACCTACTGTTTCTTCTAAGACCTACACTAACGGAAGGGTAGGGTATATCAAAGTAAATGCTTTTCTTGACAATACAGGTAAAGAATTTGTCAGTGCGTTAAACAAGCTGGTAAAAAAGGATATAGAAGGACTTGTGATTGATCTTAGAAACAACGGAGGCGGATATGTAGGCACAGCCTATGATATGCTTGACCGTATACTTCCTGATAATACTGATATTTTTTCTTTTGTATACAAGAGCGGTAAGAAGGAGATAGCAAAGACAGGTGAACTTTCAACCGGTGATGACAAGGTATTTAATCTCCCTATCGTTATTCTTATAAACAACGAGTCTGCAAGCGCTTCAGAGCTTTTTACCGGAGCCCTAAAGGATAACGGATATGCAGAAACTGTAGGAGAAACAAGCTACGGAAAAGGAGTGGCTCAGAGTATACTTGAAGTACTTGGTAAGGATGGCAGCACTGTAATAGGAGGTCTTAAGCTGACAACAATAAAGTACTACCTCCCAAATGGTGAAAGTATCAATAAAGTAGGTATAACTCCTGACTACAAGATAAAGGATGATAAGAAGACTGCTAAGGATGAGCAGCTTGATTATGCTGTAAAAAAGATTAAGAAAATGATAGATTAACAATATGCTGATATAGGGAAATATTACTTACAGGTATTAAAAAAATAAGCTATTGAGGTAAATGAATGGATTCAGTTGTTGTATCGTTTATAAGTCTGTTTGCTAGTGCTTTCGTTGTACTTGCCATCTGTCTTATCAGAACGATAAAGAAAAAAACAGGCTGTAGCTCCTAAAGTCAGGCTGTTGATTATTGTAAACATAATCTCTGTAGTTATTCAGGCTGCACTTTTTGTTTGCTGAAAGATGTACAAACTGCTTTGATGCTTCATACTTTTTATCTAGTCTGCATATGTGGAATCAGGTATGTAGCACTTAAGATAGCAGTTGAAGTCACAAAATATGAGATTACAAATATTAAAATATTCTATTTTGTAGACGCAATTATTGCTTTGGATGTGTTACTTGTTTTAAGTAATATATTCACACAATCACTTTTTTTACAACTCAAAAGGTAATGATTGGAAATTGGTACTACTTTACTACAGTTGTACAGCCTCTTGCAACATTACACAATATAGTATCTTGTGGCGTTTTGATGCTCATTGCATTTATAATAATTTATAAACTGGCAGGGGCTTAGTCCTGCTTATTATGGAAAATACATTATTCTTCTTGCATCCTTCACTATTGCAGTAGTGGTCAACTTGTTATATAAGTTTCTTAATTATGCGGTGGATATATCGGTACTCGGTTACACAGTCAGTGTAGTGATGGCTTATCTGGTTTTGTTAGAGAACAAACAGAAAGCGTTAATAGATAAAATGCTCTCCCGCATTGTTTTGAAAACAGATGATATTATCGTGTTTCTTGATATTGAAGGTGAATGCGTGTTTGTAAATGACGTAGCAAAGAGCTTTTTTGGGGTCAAGGATGATTATTCATTGGTCATTAAACAAATTAGTAAGATGTTTAAGCTAGAGAACTTTGACAGTGAAAGACTTGAGTATTCTACCCTATGTACAATGAGTGACAAAGGCGAGCAGAAGCATTATGACATTGTATATAAGAAGCTGTATAGGAATGGAAAACCGGAAGGCAGCTATTACAAAATAAAGGATAGGACCATAGATGTTGATATATTCAACAAGGATAAGTACAAGGCTACGCATGACAAGTTAACCGGACTTTATAACAGTGATTACTTTTTGCGACAAGGTTGAAGAGATATTAAAGGAGAATCCGGATAAGGATTACTATATTTTATGCTCTGATGTTCAGGATTTTAAGCTAATCAATGATTCCTTCGGTAAAGTTGTCGGCGACAAGGTGCTTAACTCAATAGCTTGGAAGCTAAGAGAAAAAATAACTAAGAATACTTTGTATTGCAGGCTTTCAGGAGATAAGTTCTGTATTCTTACAGAGAAAGATAAGTTTGATGAAGAACTATACAAGAGTATAGCAAAAGAAGTATCGATGACTGATGGCATACACTATCCTATCAATATGCAGATAGGTGTGTACTATATTGAGGACAGAAAATTATCCCCATCTATGATGATTGACAGAGCGGGAATGGCTATATCCAAGAACAAGGAAGATTATCAGAATAAAGATATTCTACTATGATGACAAGATAAGAGAGCTAAAATACTGGGAGCAGAGGCTCTCAGGTGAACTTGACAATGCTATAAAAGATAATCAGTTAAAGGTGTATCTGCAGGCACAGTGTGATGGGGATGGCAAGGTTATAGGAGCTGAGGCTCTTATCAGGTGGATTCATCCCTACCGAAGGCCTGATGCCTCCATATAGATTCATCCCTATGTTTGAGAAAAACGGTCTTATAAGCAAGGTGGATCTGTTTGTATGGAAAGAAGCCGCAAAACTACTAAAGAAATGGCAGAATGAAGGAAATGGTGATTATTATATATCAGTGAATATTTCTCCTGCAGACTTCTATTTCCTAGATATTTACAAAGAGCTTGTAAGGATAGTTGAAAAATATGAGATTAACCCTGCAAGACTAAAGCTTGAAATCACAGAAACCCTGATTATGAAGGATGTTGAGAGCAGGCTAATGATAGTAGAAAAGCTTAGGGACTTTGGATTTACAGTGGAGATGGATGACTTTGGAAGTGGATATTCTTCGCTTAATATGCTTAAGGATATATCTGTAGATGTACTAAAGCTTGATATGGGATTCTTGTATAAAAACAAAGGATGAAGAAAAAGAGCAGAAAGATTATAGGAATGATAGTTCAGCTCTCAGAAGGCTCTGGATATGCCTGTAATCTGCGAAGGTGTGGAAACAAAATCACAGTTTGAATTCTTAAAAAATATCAAATGTGATTATTTCCAGGGATATCTGTTTGCAAAGCCTGTATCGATTGAAGATTTTGAGAATAAAAATCTGTAAATAAGTATATCACACTCTGTTGCTAACGGAATGCGGGTGTGATATACTGTTTTTAGCTTTGTTAACTTTTTGCCGAGACTTCTGAAAAGCTGATTCAAAGGGAGTCATTTTTTCAGTAGTTTCGGGATTTACAAAGCCAGTATAAAAAGGAGATAGTAAAATTATGTTTAAGAGTTTTAGTATGGAACTTGCAGGACGTACCCTTACAGTAGATATAGACAGGGTTGCCAAGCAGGCTAATGGTGCAGCGCTTATGCACTATGGCGATACAGTTGTTCTTTCTACCTGTACAGCTTCAGAGAAGCCAAGAGAAGGTATTGATTTCTTCCCGCTTTCAGTGGAATATGAAGAAAAGCAGTATGCTGTAGGTAAGATTCCGGGAGGCTTTAACAAGAGAGAGGGTAAGGCTTCTGAGAATGCGGTACTTACTTCAAGAGTAATTGATCGTCCTATGCGCCCTCTTTTCCCAAAGGATTACAGAAATGATGTCACATTAAACAACCTGGTTCTTAGTGTAGATCCAACCTGTTCTCCAGAGCTTACTGCCATGCTTGGTTCAGCTATAGCAACAGCCATATCTGATGTGCCTTTTGACGGACCTTGTGCAACTACGCAGGTAGGCCTTATTGATGGAGAATTTGTAATCAATCCAAGTAATGCCGAGATGGCTTGCTCAGCCCTTAAGCTCACAGTTGCTTCTACCAAGGAGAAGGTTATTATGATAGAGGCAGGTGCTGATGAGCTGCCTGAGGCAAAGATGATTGAGGCTATATATAAGGCTCATGAAATCAACCAGGAAATCATCGCTTTTATCGAGAAGATAACAGCAGAGTGTGGCAAGTCTAAGTCAGAGTATGAGAGATATGCCGTACCGGAGGAGTTCTTTGCTGCAATCAAGGAAGTTGTTACTCCAGAGGAGATGGAAAAGGCTGTATTTACTGATGAAAAGCAGGTAAGGGAAGAGAACATCTCTGCTATCATGGATAAGCTTAGCGAGCATTTTGCTGAAAATGAAGAATGGCTTCCTTTCCTTTCTGACGCCGTATATCAGTATCAGAAGAAGACTGTCAGAAAGATGATATTAAAAGACCATAAGCGTCCGGACGGCCGTGAGATGTCTCAGATAAGAAAGCTTGCAGCTGAAGTTGATCTCATACCACGTGTTCATGGCTCAGCTATGTTCACAAGAGGCCAGACTCAGATTTGTAATATTACCACTCTTGCACCTCTTTCAGAGGTTCAGAAGGTGGACGGACTTAATGCAGAAGAGACCTACAAGAGATATATTCATCACTATAACTTCCCTTCATATTCAGTAGGAGAGACAAAGCCATCAAGAGGACCGGGAAGAAGAGAGATAGGACATGGTGCTTTGGCTGAGAGAGCCCTTATACCGGTACTTCCTAGCGAGGAGGAATTCCCATACGCTATCCGTACTGTATCTGAGACCTTCGAGTCAAACGGATCAACTTCTATGGCTTCCACCTGCGCATCCTGTATGTCGCTTATGGCTGCGGGTGTGCCTATTAAGAGGATGGTTGCCGGTATTTCCTGTGGTTTGGTTACCGGTGAGACGGATGAGGACTATGTACTCCTTACAGACATTCAGGGACTTGAAGACTTCTTTGGAGACATGGACTTTAAGGTAACAGGTACAACAGAGGGCATCACAGCTATTCAGATGGATATCAAGATTCATGGCCTTACAAGGGAGATAGTAGAAGGTGCAATTGCAAGAACAAGGGAAGCCAGAATGTTCATTATGGACACCTGTATGAGACCTGCAATTGCAGAGCCTAGACCAAGTGTGAATGAATACGCACCTAAGATTGAGCAGATTAAGATTGATCCTGAGAAGATTGGTGAGGTTGTTGGACAGAAGGGTAAGACCATCAATGCCATCATCGACAAGACAGGAGTTAAGATAGACATTACTGATGAAGGCAATGTAAGCATTTGTGGTACGGATATTAATAAGATAAATGAAGCTAAAGAAATCATTAGAATGATAGTGACTGAGTTTGAAGAAGGTAAGGTTTATACCGGTAAGGTTGTATCTATAAAAGAATTCGGTGCCTTTGTGGAATTTGCCCCTGGTAAGGAGGGAATGGTACACATATCTAAGGTTTCAAAAGAGAGAATAAACAATGTTGAAGATGTACTTACGCTTGGAGATATAGTAAAGACTATCTGTCTTGGAAAAGATAAGATGGGAAGGATATCATTTAGCATTAAGGATGTACCTGCAGGAGTGTAAATCATAACACTGAATGGGGTTGGAGGAAAAAATATGGAGTCAAAGAATATATCTCCTGCGGTCATAAAGAGACTGCCTAGATATTACAGATATCTGGGGGATTTACTGAAATCAGGGATAGACAGGATTTCTTCTAAAGAGTTGAGCGAGAGAATGCAGGTTACAGCATCCCAGATCAGGCAGGACTTAAATAATTTTGGGGGCTTCGGTCAGCAGGGTTATGGTTACAATGTAGAGTATCTATACAATGAGATTGCCAAAATCTTGGGGCTTGATAAGGACTACAACCTTATTATAGTAGGTGCAGGGTAATCTTGGGAACTGCAATCACGAACTATACTGATTTTGCTAAAAGAGGATTTTATGTAAAAAGCAGGTCTTTGATATTAAAAGCCCTGAATTAATTGGAAAGAAAAATTGGAGACATAGAAATACTTGGAATGGACAGCCTGCCTGATTATATCAAAAATAATCAGGTAGACATAGCTGCGATTACAGTTCCGAAGGAAATGGCAACTGAAACAGCAGCAAAAGCTCGTAAAAGTGCGGTATCAAGGCTATATGGAACTTTTGCTCCTGTGGATCTTAGATTACCGAAGGATGTTATAGTTGAAACAATTCACCTTTCGGACACTTTGATGAGGCTTTCTTATTCACTTAAAAATAAGGGGACTAAGTAAAGGAAGATTAGCTTGATTATAGGAATTGGTAATGATTTAATTGAAAAATCAAGAGTCAAAAAAGCATGCGAAAAGGATGCTTTTTTGTCGTATGTTTTTACTGAGCATGAAAGAGAACTGATTCTAAAAAAACCAGACAGGGCAGCAGGAAACTGGGCTGTGAAAGAAGCAGTGGCAAAGGCTATGGGAACAGGCTTTTTAGGATTTAAGATAAGAGATAGAAGTCCTAAGGGATGAGCTAGGCAAACCCTATGTGAACTTATATGGTAGTGCAAAATTAAAACAAGAGGAACTTGGTATTAAAACATTCTTTGTTTCGATTTCGGATACCAAAGAATATGTGAGTGCTGTAGCAGTGGCGGAGGGCTGATTATGATAAGACTTGTAGACAGCGAAGGGAGCAAAAAAACTAGATGAAGATGCAAGAAAACTTGGCATGTCCGGGATGGTGCTTATGGAAAGAGCGGCTCTGTCTGTGGCGGAGTTTATAAGGGATAAGCTTCTAAGAGATGACGTGGGATAAAAAGATTATAGCAGTTTGCGGCTCCGGCAACAATGGCGGAGATGGCATTGCCTGTGCAAGAATACTCCATGAATGGGGGTATAATTCAGAGATAATAATGGTTGGGAAAAAAGAAAAGTTTACCAATCAGACAAAGCTGCAGATAAGGCTTGCTAAAAATAGCGGAGTAGTAGTTAAAATAGCCAATCCAGCCAAGCTAATTACAGAAAAAAGTGAATTTAACCAGGCTATAGTCATAGATGCGGTATTTGGAGTGGGATTTAAGGGTAAGCTTGAAGGAGACTTGGCTAAATTTACCGAGTATATCAATATGTTTGATTCAGTGAAGGTAGCGGTGGACATCCCTTCGGGAGTGAATGGCAGCAATGGAAAGGTTGAAGGGGTAGCTGTTAAATGTGATTACACAATTACTTTTGGCGTAAATAAGCTGGGGATAGCCGTATATCCGGGTAAAGACTATGCAGGTGAGATTGTTGTGGCTGACATAGGTTTTCCCTAAAAAAGCTCTGGAGATGGTTTCTCCAGATACATTTACCTTTGATGAGTCTCAAATAAGCTACTATATGCCTGAAAGAAGAGAGTACAGCAATAAGGGAGACTTTCGGTAAGATACTGATAATAGCGGGTTCAGAGGAAATGTGCGGAGCATCTTTCCTTTCAGCTCTTGCGGCATACAGAACAGGTGGAGGGCTTGTTAGACTCTTTTGTGCCTGAAGCAAACAGACAGTCTCTGCAGAACCTGCTTCCTGAAGCTATACTTACTACATATGAAGATAGTACTGATAAGGCGATAAGTAAGGTAACTGCAGATAAATTGGAGAAGGCTGTGAAGGAATGGGCAGCAGCGATAGTAATAGGTCCGGGTCTTGGCTTAACCAAAAGGAGCAAGTCTCTGGTTGATAAGACCTTTGGAGATATCAGAAGTGAGAACTGTTATAGATGCAGATGGGCTCAACTCTTTTCTAGAGAGATAGTCGAGGAGAGGGAGAAAAGGAAGTTTGATCCTAGTTAAAGACTATGAAAAAGAACTATCATCCTGACACCTCATATCAAAGAACTTGGCTGATTTATTATATTTGCCTAAAGAAGAAGTGAAAGAGAATATAGTTCAGATTGCAAAAGGAGCTAAAAATCCTGTAACGGAGAAATAGTTATAAAAGGAGGCAAGAACGCTGGTTACAGGCAGTGGCAAGTGCTATATAAATAACAGCGGCAACTCTGGCTTGGCAAAGGCCGGCTCGGGTGATGTGCTTACAGGAATACTTGCAGCTTTAATCGCCACTGAAAAACAAAGACCTTTTATGGTAACCCTCTTGGAGTTTATATTCATGGGACTGGCAGGGAGATATGCTGAAGGAGAAAAAAAGGGAAAATACGGAATTATCGCCAGAGAACTGGCTGACGAGGTAGCTGAAGTGATGAAGAGGTATTCGGATTGAAAATAACTATACTTTGTGCAGGTAAGATAAAGGAAAAGTACTTTGAAGCGGGCATTGCAGAGTACACCAAGAGGCTGTCGAGATATACGGCCATTGAAATAAAACAGGTGCAGGATGAAAAAACTCCTGACAACGCATCAGAGGCTGAAGAAGAGAAGATAAAACAGGCTGAAGGTGCAAGGATGCTGGACTTTCTTAAGAAGGCTAAGGGAAGTGACTGCTTTGTATTTGCTCTTGTGATTAAAAGGAAAGGAGATAGACTCTGTAGAGCTTTCAGAGAAGATATCTGAGTTAACCGTGTCTGGAAAGAGCCATCTTGTATTTATCATAGGTGGGTCTTTAGGGCTTTCAGATGAAGTGATTGCTGAATCGGATTATAAGCTTAGCTTTTCAAAGCTTACCTTTCCGCACCAGCTTATGAGGCTGATTCTCCTAGAACAGATATATAGGGCATTTAGAATAAAAATGGGAGAGCCTTATCACAAATAAGAAATTAATGTTGTTAAATCATTGCTTATATGTTATATTAAGACCGACATCATAATGGTTTTAAAATAAAACATTTTAAGGAGGAGAAATTCTAAATGAAGAAATTTCTTGAAGAATTTAAGGCATTTGCGCTTAAAGGCAATGTGATGGACCTTGCAGTCGGTGTAATTATAGGTGGAGCTTTTTCAGGCTATAGTTACCTCTTTGGTTGGTGATATTATTTCACCAATTATCGGTATATTTGCAAGTACTGATTTTTCTAACCTTATAGCTACCATAAATGGTTCTGAAGTAAAGTACGGAGCATTTATTACAGCTATAATCAACTTTATTATAATGGCATTTATCATCTTCTGTATCGTTAAAAGGGGCTTAATAGGCTTTGCTGAGCGTAGCAAGAAGGAAGAGGCAAATGATCCTACAGAAAAAGACCTGTCCATTCTGCCAGAGTACTATCAGCATCAAGGCAACACGCTGTCCACACTGTACTTCTGCGCTTGAAGTGGATATGGATATGTAATTATGCCGTTTAATGCTTAAATGGGATTCATTTGTTAAAAAGTGAGATTTATTCCCAAAAATTTACCATATTTTTTACATGTTCTATCTAGTTTTTTTATGCTAATTATGTTATCATCTTAGTGTTTAATAATACTTTACAATGCGGAAAGCATGGAAAGGAAGAAGAAAATGGATTATTTAGGAAATTTAGAAATCGAGAAGGTTATCGGTAGAGAGATTATTGACTCTAGAGGTAATCCAACTGTTGAGGCTGAAGTTATTTTAGCTTGCGGAATTGCAGGTAGAGGAACTGCTCCAAGTGGTGCTTCTACAGGTGAATTTGAGGCTCTTGAGCTTCGTGACGGTGACAAGTCTCGTTATGGTGGTAAGGGTGTTCTTAAGGCAGTTGAGAACATTAATACAGTTATAAATGATGTACTTCAGGGTGTTAGCGCATTTGATATCTATGCAGTTGATGCAGCTATGCTTAAGGCTGATGGAACAAAGGATAAGTCAAAGCTTGGTGCCAATGCTATACTTGCTGTATCTATTGCAGCAGCAAGAGCAGCAGCCAATGCTCTTGATATCCCTCTTTACAGATTCTTAGGCGGCGCTAACGGCAACAGGCTTCCACTTCCTATGATGAACATCTTAAATGGTGGTGCACACGCTACAAACTCTGTAGATACACAGGAATTCATGATTATGCCAGCAGGTGCTTCAAGCTTTAGAGAAGGTCTTAGAATGTGTGCAGAGGTATTCCACGCACTTCAGGCACTTCTTAAGAAGGAAGGCCACACTACAGCAGTAGGTGATGAGGGTGGTTTCGCTCCTAACCTTAAGGATGATGAGGATGTTATCGAGCATATCATCAAGGCTATAGAGAAATGCAGGCTACAAGGCAGGTACAGACTTCGTTATAGCTATGGATGCAGCTTCTTCTGAGTGGAAAGACAAGGAGAAGGGAATTGGACACTACTTACAGCCAAAGTCAGGCAAGAAGTTTACTTCTGATGAGCTCATTGCTCACTGGGAGAGCCTTATTGATAAGTATCCTATCTACTCAATCGAGGATGGTCTTGATGAGGAGGATTGGGAAGGCTGGAAGAAGATGACTGAGAAGCTTGGACACAAGGTTCAGCTTGTTGGTGATGACCTTTTCGTTACCAATACAGAGCGTCTTGAGAAGGGTATCAAGCTTGGCGCAGCTAACTCAATACTTATCAAGCTTAACCAGATTGGTTCTGTATCTGAGACACTTGAGGCTATTAAGATGGCTCATAAGGCAGGATATACAGCAATTTCTTCACACCGTTCAGGTGAGACTGAGGATACAACTATTGCTGACCTTGCAGTAGCTCTTAATACCTGCCAGATTAAGACAGGTGCTCCTTCAAGAAGTGAGCGTGTAGCTAAGTATAATCAGCTTCTTAGAATCGAAGAGGAGCTTGGTGCAGCTGCATACTGGCCAGGTTTTAATGCATTTAATCGTAAATAATTATTATAAACAGGGGATATAATTATATAATGGGGGCTTTTCCGGGGTAGCTTTATTAGTGTTTACCGTACGGAGGCCTGAGTAATTAATTATACATTACTGTATCAGACTGCCGTACCGGTATATTCGGTACGGTGGTTTTGTGTTCTGTCTAATGAATTTTAATTAAAGGGGGATGCTTTTATGCGTTTTATAATTCAGGTTGTAACAAATTCTGATGTAAAGATTGATGGAGAGGTCAGAGGGTGCTATTGACAGGGGCTAAGATGGTGCTTATAGGCGTAGGTAAGGATGATACAAAAGAAATAGCTGACAAGATGATTAAGAAGATGCTGGGCCTTAGAATAATGGCTGATGAGAATGGCAAGACCAATCTTAGCTTAAAAGATGTAAACGGTGAGCTCTTACTTATATCTCAGTTTACCTTATATGCTGATTTAAGCCGTGGCAACAGACCGGGATTCACTACTTGCGGATCTCCGGATATGGCAAAAGAGCTGTATCATTATATAATAGATGAATGTAAAAAACAGGTACCTAAGGTTGAACAGGGTGAATTTGGTGCAGATATGAAGGTTAGTTTAACTAACGATGGACCATTTACCATAATTTTAGACAGTGCAGAACTCAAATAAAGCTGTTTTTACAGATTATCTTAATGATTGTAAGATGATTACAGCATAAGATGGTATATGTGTGCAATCGGAGGATTATATGGCAGAAGCGAATAACAATCTCTCATTTGAAAGATTTCATATTCGACCAATAGATGAAATTAATGGTTTCAAGGTAAGGCCTGGCCTCTACGAACAAAATGGAGCGACAGCAATTCCCAGTGGTGTTAACTTCACTGTTCCAACCAATGGTGGGACAAGCGTAGAACTTCTTCTTTTTAAGAGCAGGGAAGACGAACCTTATGCGGTTATACCTTTTCCGGAAACCTATAGAATAGGCAACGTCTATTCTATGATAGTATTTGATTTGAATATTGAAGATTTTGAATATGCTTATAGAGTTGATGGTCCTTATGACAAAGAAAAAAAGGACTTATCTTTTGATAAGAATAATATTCTTTTGGATATGTATGCCAAATCAGTTACAGGGCAGAGTGAATGGGGAAAAAAGCGCAGCAGCAAGTCTTTTACAAGGCAAGAGTTGTGCGTAATGACTTTGACTGGGGAAGTGAACCTAATCCCAATATGGCTCTTGAAGACCTGGTCATCTATGAAAATGCATGTCAGAGGCTTTACAAAGGACGCGTCCTCAGGTGTAAAATACCCGGGTACCTTTGCAGGCGTGATGGAGAAGATTCCATACCTTAAGGACCTTGGCATCAATGCGGTTGAACTGATGCCGGTATTTGAGTTTGATGAAATTAAGGATAACAGAATATATAACGGAGAGGTTCTGGTTGACTATTGGGGCTATAATCCGATTAGCTTCTTTGCGCCTAATACCAGTTATGCTGCAAGGGTCGAGGATAACAGCTCAGGGCTGGAGCTTAAAAAGCTAATCAAGAGCTTCGATGACAATGGTATCGAGTGTTTTCTGGATGTGGTATTTAACCATACAGCTGAAGGAAACGAGATGGGACCTAGTATCTCCTTTAAGGGCTTTGACAATAACATTTATTATATGCTGACTCAAGAGGTGAATATTATAACTTCAGTGGCTGTGGCAACACCCTCAACTGCAACCATCCTGTGGTAAGGTATATGATACTTGAATGTCTCAGATACTGGGTGACTGATTACCATGTAGACGGATTCAGATTTGACCTTGCAAGCATACTAGGTAGAAATGAAGACGGATCGCCTATGTCCAATGCACCGCTCTTACAAAACCTTGCCTACGACCAGATACTGGCAGATGTGAAGCTCATTGCAGAAGCCTGGGATGCAGGCGGACTATATCAGGTAGGAACCTTCCCATCGTGGAACCGCTGGGCAGAGTGGAATGGAAAGTACCGTGACGACATGAGGGATTTCCTTAAGGGAGATATAGGGCTTATGTCAGTGGCTGCTAAGAGAATATTCGGCTCAAAGGACATATACAATCCGGAACACAGGGGAGATAATGCCTCTGTAAACTTCCTTAACTGTCACGATGGATTTACACTCTGGGATATGTATTGCTACAGCCATAAGCACAATGAAGCAAATGGTTGGAACAATACCGATGGAACTGATGATAACAGAAGCTGGAATTGTGGCTGGGAAGGTGAGACTGATAACGAGAATATCAATAAGCTCCGCCTAAGGCTCTGTAAGAACGCCATGACAACCTTGCTTTTAAGCAGAGGTGCTCCTATGTTCCTTGCCGGTGATGAATTCCTCAATACACAGTTTGGCAACAATAACACGTATTGTCAGGATAGCCCTATATCTTGGCTTGAGTGGGATCAGTTAGAAAAAAACAGGGAGCATTTTAGGTTCACAAGATATTTGATTAAGTTTAGAAATGAGCATCCTGTAATCAGAAAACACATGGGTGGCTGTTCACTTGGCTTTCCTGACTCTTGGGCACTAGGACCTGATCATACCAATGTGCTTAGGGTAATATTTGCAGGAAGAAATGCTGATAATACGGCTGATGACATAGTTTGCGTTGCAATAAATGTACACTGGGAGAGACAGGACTGTTATCTTCCGGAGCTGCCACATTATCTATGTTGGCAGATTGAAACTGATTCTTCGCTTGAAATATATAAAGCAGGCTTCCCTGATACCAGGGATAAAAAGGTAAGAACCAATGGCAAATATGATAAATATGGAAGCCAGAAGTACTATGGTTTTTACTGTTGTTAGGATATAAAACCAAATTTATGAAACTTGAGGACTTTCTGTAGAAATGATGATATAATTATCAGGACTGCAGAAAGTTTTTGCAGTTAAGGGAGCTACATAAAGAATGTAAATGTTATTAATTACTATTGTAGAGGTGCCAATATGAGGGAAATGGAATTTAAGGTTGAAAGAAAACGGACTCTTAAAAGAAGGGGATATAGTAAACGTGATTGAAACAGAGCTAGAGAGCTCCGTTATTATACTATAGAGACATGCTTATGGTATGAGCGGGAACATACCTCTACAGAGCCACTTAAAAAACTTAACCGGAAAAAGTAATTAAAATGGAAGAAAAACTAAGAGGGATTCTACGCTGTGCTTGAATTTGAGGAGTGAATGCTAAAAACCGCATATTTGAAAAGTTAGAAAACTACTGGGATACAACAGAAGATACAAGAGCACAGTTATAAACCTTGAAAGGCAGGGAAATTATAAGACAGCTGTAGAAGAATTTTATGAATTTGTAGACAAAAACGGTTTTCAATTATGAATAGAAAAGGAAGATGGGTTTATAGAGAAAGTGAGGACAGTTTGGAAAACTGAAAGAATATCATAAAGGAGAGATTCCAAGAGGGAAAATATAAAGCGAAGTTCGTTTTTTGGGAGAAGCAGGACTAGTGGTAGAATTAGCAAGCAGAGATAACCAGGATTGTACTTGATTTTGGAATTGTGAGTGCCATAAGAACATTTGACAGGAATATTTTTGGATGCTGATATATATGACAATATTGAGGAACTGAGGAAGGACAAATTTTTCGAAATGTTATATATGAAGTGGAGAACGGAAATTATCTGAATGAAATGAAGTGGATTGCAAGTGGCTATTTAGATTATCAAGATATGAAAGCAATATACTATAATTACAGATAATTGTTGTATTGATATTGCTTATGAGTGGGAACTTAAGATTGAAGTATTATAAGTATGTATGAGGTATTAGACTATGGAAAATTTGGAGAGAATATTGTAAAGGATTAATTTCTAAACATAATTATAGCGACAAAAACTTTCTTTTTGGAGAAGAGAAGTGGGTTGAGCGTGGAATTGAGAGGATGGGTTGATAAATATACTAAGGATAAAAAGATAACAATAGATTTTGGAGACATATATTCAGTGCGAATATTTGATGAAGGAATAGTACAACAAGATATATTTGGAGATATATCGATGTATAAAAAGGAACAATTGCTAATGTTATCTATGAAGTAGAAGATGGAAACTATACAGGAGAAGTAAAGAGAATAGCAGGCAGAAAAACTTGAAGGGGCTGACTTTTATCAGTATACAATAGTCACGATTAATTATAATATTGAGATTGTGACTAAATCGGAACCAATAATTACAGTAATGAAGGGAATAGAGAGATTTTTCATTTATTGATGTAAATAATGAGCAGAAAAAGGTTGATTTAATATTCAAACACCTTGAAGAGCCGGTTTATATGTCAAAAAGCGGCTCTTTTTATGAGGCAGAAGTAGAACTAACAAAGGGCGAATACTATTATAAGTACTTAGGTGAGGATGGTCTGGAGCTTATAGATAAGAAAAACAAAGACATCTTCATAGATGAAAGCGGCTGCTGGTCTGTACTTACCATAGATGAAGACGGAGTAGTAGAGAAAGAGATAGAAAGCTCTGCTACGCTTATCGAATACGGGATTTCCCATAAGATGATGGAAGTGGTGCCTGATAAGGCAGAATCAAAGGTATTTGATGTAAAGTAAAGACAAGGAAGCAGTATGCCTGCTTAGTTTTAATGAAATAAAAAGGTCTTCATGTTGTGACTGTAGCATGGTATAATCCCAGTGGAGAGCTTTACAAGTTTGCGGAAAACGACTTTGGAAGCTATGAGGAAGCAGATGATGACAAAGTTATGGTCAGATTTTGGCTGAATTTGGCTGAGAATAGATGAGGCAGACTTTGGGGACTGACAGTG
>BNJV01001329.1_pt1 | contig 81897 bp, 127 predicted proteins | sample 8540591 | NCBI WGS metagenome assembly BNJV01 (sample SAMD00202457, study PRJDB9452) | human saliva metagenome | host: Homo sapiens | reverse complement strand
GCCCTGTTCAAATTGTTGTGCAGATTGAAAGTCCATATGATATATACGGTAGTTGCTATAAATAATACTGATAGAATTAAATATTTTGTATATATAATTAATTCTTCTAAGGATTATACCATGAATAGGGAGTTAAAAAGAAAGAGGTAATTTATACTTTTCTAAGTATGTTTTACTTGTTGTCAGCAACGATAGTATTGCGGCTGTATGACCTGAAACGAAGATTTCATAATCGTATTACTTCTAAACGTTTACTACTGTGGATACCACCAGTTACTTCACCAGCTGCGTATAGATCCTTGATTATCTTGCTATTTTATTCTATACGTGACGCTGTGATCAACTTTTTACACCACCCATTGTGGTGGGTGTGTAGATGAGCTAGTATTCTAATCTTTAACTTAACGCCATCGTGCTTATAAGTATCAATGATGTACTTACTGTTTCATCCTTTCAGCTGTACCAATTAATGTTGTCCAACCTGTCTTTGTTGGTTAATGTGTTTTCTGTACCTGTCATCAATGCATATCGTATTCTTTGATTGTATTGATAACTTCTTCTTGTGTGTGTTCAAGCCTAATTGTTTGATAAATCACCTAATTGATCAACAGTTCTGGTGTACTGTCTATATTTTCAACATCACTTTCCCCAAAGTGTCAGATCTTTCATCCTTTGGTGTTCCATAAGGATACAATCAGGAACCACCTGGTTGGAGCTTTGCAGATATTCCATATAATTGTTCCATTTGTACCATTGAAGCTACACCATTTTCAAATTCAGCAAGTGATACTACGCTCACGTTTCACCAGTTTCGTTAACGAAACGCTTACCAGTTGCAGGGTTGATATAGATTGCATAGTGTCCACCACCGAACGCAAGTGTCACCATTATCCACCCATGAGATAGGATCATCTCGCGCAAAGCCCACTGCCTGTTAGCAGCCTCCCTCACTGCTTCTGCCATATCAATACCAGAACCTACTAATGAAGAACGGTTTGTTGTACCTGTATGTAAGTCAGATATCACCATCAGGCTGGTAGTCGTTTGTTTCTATAACGCGCTTGATATCTCGCAGCAGTATCCACCAGTTGCAAGTACTACACTCTCTTAGCATGAACTGTTACTGGAGTTCCATCATTGAACAATCTCAACACCAACAACTTTTCCATCCTTATTCAGGATAAGTTCTTGTTACCTTAGTACGTGTAACATACTCATTATGTCTGCATGGTGAGCAACTGTTTCAAAGTAATGTCTTTCTTGTTGTTGCAAAAGTATGTATTGTAAACTGGCTTTCACCTTTACATTCTTTTCCATCTGGATCTGGAGTTCCATCACCATCAAGGTCGCTTCCCTTTAAAAGTCGTTTTCACGGTTCCATAGAGCACCCGATCATGAGCACTGTTGAATAGAGTTATCAAAAGATAGCATCTTGATCTTTCTAACCAACCCTTAAGGCCTTTTGACTACCTCAACAAACTGCTTTAACAAGATCATATGAACCATAAATCCATGATGTCTTTTTCAGCGTTTGGTCTTAATCCACCATAATATGTCTGAAGATATGTAAGTTTGGTGAGAATAATGTATTTCACCTTCAGCCTTACTGCATATCTAACTGTGGTTGTGCCCAGCTTTAAGTGTTCGAATTTCACTCTTAAGTTCCTTTAATGTTCCTAAGTATTCTTTATGTACACTCATGTGATAATGTTTCGATATCACCTGCTACAAATGGTGTACTCTCGTGCAAAGTACTTGCTATCAAATTCATTTTCATTCCAGTTAAGAATTTTTAATACTTTAATGTTACCAGTAGCGTTATGTACTTTATTGTATGTAACATCCCTTTGTAAACACCTGTTGTCTGTATCTGGATCAGCTGGATCCCATACTAAGTAAGATTGTGCAGACTCGAACTGTCCACCAGAAGCTGGTACAGTATTACCAACGATTTCGGAGTTAACTTCTAATACAACTACTGAGTTACCATTCTGTGCAGACTGTGCGTGCTGTAGCCATACCAGCACCACCAGCACCTACTACTACAACGTCAGTTGTCTTTTTCGATTGCTTCACCTGCAGTATGTTCTACTGTATTCTTCTTGAAGCCATCTAAATCACTAGCTTCTGCTTGCTTTGCAGCTGTCAATTAACGACTCTTAAACCAATTGAAGTAAATGTTGCGCCAGAGATAACATCGATACCTGCAACTACATTAGCTTCCTTTGCATTCGCACATTAAATAGTCAAATGCTGGTGTTCCGATATGATTTTGTTTCTTTGTTATCACTATAATCAATTTCGAAATACCAATCCTTTGTAAAATGTAACTGTTAAGTTAATTGGCCCATTATAAACCAGTACCTGTACCAGTATATGTAATTCTCCTTATACGTTACTTTTACGTTTTCGATGTTTTTGCACTATCTTCTTTTGTTGCTTGGTGAACATGCAAACAAGTGAAATAGCTCATCAAAGAACTGAGTCCCTAACTTCACGTAATTCTTCATTTTTCCTCCGTGTGTGTATAACAAATACCCTAATCATATAGTATATTACTTTATTTTTGCTAATGAAATATTAAAACTGCCCATTGGCAGTTTATAATTTTATAATTCTTTTAACAACATCTTCTACATGGCTTAGAAGCCACTTTTTGGAAAGTTTTTGATAATACCCTGTTCATCAATTAGTATGTGAACGCTCAATTCCATATACTTATGACCATACATAGACTTCTCTACCCAAAACATCATATGCCTGAATAGTCTCTGTACTTTCATCAGATAACAATGTAAATGGTAAGTCATAGTTACTTTCAAACTTCTGTGTGACTTACACTATCTTTTAGAAATACCTAATACGACTGCACCCTTTTCTTTGAATCAGGTAAACGGTCACGGAAGTTACAAAGCTTCTGCTGTACAAACTCGATGTATTATCCTTGATAAAATAGAGAATTACCTTCTTTCCTTTATACTGGAAAAGCGTATGTTCTACGCCATTTTGATCTGGCAGCTTAAACCTGGTGCTTTTACTCTCTACATTTTAACATTTTTCATATCTCCAATCCTATGCATCAATGATAATACATAATGGTTTTCATAAACCTTGAATATGCCTATTGATACTGCTTTTTAGTAAATCTCCAGAACATCACTTGGTTTTTGAATTGTTGATACTCTCCTATTTCAATACCTCTCATGATAAATAATCTGCACTGATGGATACCCAAAGATTTTCGCAGATTTGCAAGATTCTTAACCTGGTCATCAATAAAATACATTCTTCAGGTTTAAGTCCAGATTTTTCTAATGCTATCGCGATACATCAATAAGTCCGGTTTTAAAACGCCTAATTCGTAAACTATATGTATATTGATCAACATATTCATCTAATTTAGATGCATGAATACGTCTTTCAATAAATGGCCACGTATCAGAAATAACCAACACGATAACCTTCATCCTTTAACGTTTTCAGCGTTTCCAAGGAACTTGGTATCAAACTCATTGTCGCAAGATTTTTCCACCATATCAACTGCAAAGTTTTACTGCACGTTGAAATGTACCATCTAACTTTGCTTGATCAAATAGCGTTAGATAGAAACGAGTAAATCTTTCAATCTGCTTCCTGTTCACTTTTTCATTGTTGGATTTTCAATCAAAATGGTGAAATACGCTGTGTTGTATGCATGCTGCACATACATTTTGGTCGAGTCTCGAAATTTTCTCTCGAGGAAATAGTTCATAGAATTTTTGATTCAAATTCCAATCACCGCTCGCATGGTTCTAGAAGGATCCAGCTCTAAATCAAAAATATACATTTTATCTGATTCATTATACCTACCTTGTTAGTACTATTATACCACTCAATCACTAACAGAGGAATACATCTTGTACCTTTTCCTCTACAAATTATTACATGCATTCAAAGCCGCAATAGCTCCATCACTGGCAGCGTTGTTAACTGACGAACACTTCTTTACACGGCAATCACCCTGCAGCGTAAATACCTTAACAGATGTACGACATTCTTTTCACTCAGCCTCATGAACTCCATATTCATCCAATTCAACAATCTCGAGAGAAGATCTGATTCATAGGAATTTGGCCAATTGCGACAAATAACGCATCAACGTTTAATGTCTTTTGTTTCACTCAGTATTTTTATCTGTAACATCAATTGATTGTAATCGATCTTCACCATTCAATTTTGTAACAGTGCTATTCATTACCTTTCAAGGTTTTTTCACCGTCAAGTTTTATAACCTCAGCTTCATCAGCGCGGAACTCCTATCACGACGATGGATGATATATACACGATTACAGAAACGTGTTAAGTATTCTGCGATCTCAACTGCAACATTACCACCGCCATTTACAGCTACATCTTTTCTCAAAGAACATTCCATCACAAGTTGCACAGTAAGATATGCCTTTTGCCGGTCAGTTCCTTTTTCACGCTCTATCCCTAGTTCTCTCACGCTTCATACCAGTCGCAATAATAATTGCCTTTGTATGATATTCATTCTAGCAGTATAGACAACCTTTTCTTCTTCACGATTTTTCAATCTTTACTACACCCTTCAAATGCAAAAGTTGTACCTAAAGTCTTTTGTTGGTTATATAAATCTGTCGCAAAATCAAAACCAGAAATATGTTTGATACCTGGATAGTTTTCAATATCTGCAGTATAATGATTTGTCCACCATATGTAGACCCTCTAGTACTAAAGCTTTCTTCCTGCTCTTGTACGTAAATGGTCGTTGATAAGCCTGCTGTACCAGCACTCTATAATAATTACATCTATCATAATTTGACTCCTTTTTATATTTTATACAACTAAACTTTTATACTCTGCGTAAAATAACACAAAATATATGCCCAATCTCTTATGTAAACTTTTTCATATATGTAAAATATCGTGTAAATTTTTCATTCTATTATCATAAATTAACAATTTTATAATCTTTTAAATATATTTCTTCTGTTAGTTTTATTTTCTTTATATTATCATTGAGTAGCATGATAAAACATATCTTTTTCATAGAATATATGTTATATTCTTATGTATGTTTCTATCAGTATATTTGGAGGGATTAAGATGAAAAAGACATTAGGCACAATCGTATTAGCTGGTTTATTATTCTAGCTGGCTGTGGTGCAAGCGCATTTATCTACTAAGAGCATTTCGAAAAAGTTAACAAAGCACCCAGCAAAGGTTTCTGTTATCTATGTCGATCCAGCTTCTGGAATTCAGCGAAACAATTACAGACCAGAGCGATCTTATTAAATCAATCGCTCGATGAATTAAAAGACACTTTCAAACAAAAAGTTGTTAAAAGACAAGGTTTCTTTCAACCAAAAAGGATACAGCATTCGGTGTTGAAGTAGCTGACAAGAAGGTATATAACGTTACTCTTTACTACAACGGCTACATGAAAGTTCAAAAGTTAGGGTGAAGATGTTGTAGTTTACTCTGCAACAGATGAGCAGATTGAAAAGTTAAATGAAATCTGGTCTCGAAGCTATGTCTAAAATAACAATCGTTTATATCTGTTTTTATTAGAGATGATAGTACTTATCATCTCTTTTCTTATAATTATAAAAAGCGACTCAATTTGATGAGTCGCATTGTATATTTATTCTTGAATCATTGTTTCCTGTATGAATATTGATAATCTGTTTGTTAATAACTTCGCACCAACATACTGTGTTGAAAAGATTTGCAAGTTCATCAACTGCCGCTTGTAACTCTCCCACACGGTTTGGTTCTACACATCTCCATGGCAATGAATTCAATCGTTGTATCATCTGTCACTTGTACGCTTTTCCATCACGCCAGTTCCAACAACGACAGATAACACTCTCTTCATCGTAGTATGTATCTCACCTGCAAGTGGTGGTTCTGGCTTGTCTGAACCGATTGGCCAGAAGTCTTCTCCACCCTTCATAATACCTAAGTAAAGTCACCCTTTGAAGGCTTCCATATTCTCTGCCCCAATTGGGAATGCATACTTTAATGAAATTGCATTTGTAATATCAACAGTTGGCGCAATTGAACCAACTGGTGTACCATGCAGTACACGCTTTAGTAATGCTTCAATCGAGCAACGTGCACCTTTCTTTGTAGGGAATTTAGAATATGCCTCACGCCATGTTCCTTTACAACTGCATTTTTCAGAAATCACTTCACTAGTTAAGTACTCTTAGCACCTTCATTTGCGCTATCTAATCAATGCTTTTGATTTCGCTGCCTTTTCATCATCTAAAATGAATAGATTCTGAACATTCTTTCACAGCTATACACTGCAATACTAGCTTCTGGAAACATCCTCCAAAAACCTTTCTCGTTCACAATAAACTTTTTCATGCATATCACCTCTTGTACTACAGTATATCACTTTAAAGTATCGATAATAATTGGAGCACGTACTTGCTTCTGCGAGATACAATACTTTTCCAAATGATCTTTTGTTGAGAAGATCACCAAAAGCTTCGTAACGATACTAGACTTCCTCCTGCTGCCAGTAGGAGCCTCGATCCCCATAGGATCAGTAAACAGTGTTGATACTAAATCGTAATACAGTTTCCTCTGCTGTCTCTTCCATGAAATGCTGGAAATGATCTTTAATCGCAAAGCATCATCTTCTTAGGGCATACCTGTAATCGTACTCTTGTACCACTAATTCTAAACTCTTTGAAGTCATTATAGATAACCCCACATCTGTCTTATTTGTAACGGAATCAGAGGCATTTAACATCTCTTGATATAGGTCGACTGCTTTTGTGCCTGATACTTCTTCAAGTACTTCACCATTTCATGATCGAAATGTTGTCGTCGTTGGTGACTCGCAAGCACATTGTATCGTTAATAGCAGCACCAAGAAGAATACCTGCTAAATTCTTTGGTAACTTAATATGAGATGACTTATATAAGCCTGTAATGATTGCAGCAGTACTTTCCCTACCGTACGTGCAACGATATTGATAGGTGTCACTGTTTCAATACCGCCCATACGATGGTGGTCATACTATTTCAACTACCTCACCAAACTCTAAATCACGTACGGATTGCATTGCTTTCATTATGATCTACGAGAATAAACTTCTTCTTTTCATAATGGACAAGTGATAGCGCGAAATAGCACCTCACAACTCTACCCTCTTTATCTAGTACTGATATGTACGATGACTGCCTTTCAGCGATGTGATCACACCTCATCAACATACTCTGCTTTCTTGAATGTCATGACATCTGTTGTCATACCGATTTGACAGATGGTGTTTGATAAATCAAACGTGAACATTCAATAACAGAGTAATCCTGTATGCAAACATGGATACCCTTTTGTCTTTTGCGTAGGATAAAGGTAACTTCATCAATCCAATCTTCACCAGATACAACCACATAGTGCTGCACCAGCATCGATCACGAATCGTTGAATGTCCGGATTATTACGTACAATTACAATCAGAATTCTTATATACTTCTGGCTATCAGACATGGAAGGCATGATTTGCACACACCACTTGGTTGATACTGTTTTGATTCGACAATAATACTTACCTTTAGTACCTTGCGATATTGTTACATGTAGCTAGTGCTGATTAAGTCTTTAATGACTTACCACTTTCTTTTCAAAGCTTTGTTAAGTCAGAAACAGATAGTAATCCTAAAAGTCTTTCTTTTTCATCAACGAGAAAATACCTTTTATTTTTACGAGATACAAGGTCTAGTGCTTCTTTCATTGTTAAATCTGGGCCTGCAAGTAATGGATCATCCTTTTCATTTCCGATAACATACATCTCAGCTGTATGGATTAGTTTCGGATGTTCAAAACCAAACTTCTGTAATAAATACTGTGTTTCACTCTTTTGCCTTGCTCTAAGCACATGCGTAGTTATCCCGCCTTAGCTGTTGTTTCAGATGAGCATAAGCGATTGCGGATACGATTGCATCAGCAATCAGGATTCATATGCCCTGTCACATAGAATGGTTTCATTATTTACCCAACTCTTCTAATTATAGTTATCCTGCAAAGCCACCTCAGAACGAGTCCACTTTTTGCAGTGTAATTCCTGTACGGAACTCTGTTGTGTCATGGCTTTGAATTTGTAAAAGTTAAGATTGAATGTCTTGATATTGTTATAACTCTACAGCTACTGCAATATCTAAGACAGAATATGTTGTAGATATCAATAACTCACTAGCTTTTGTTAATACGAAGTAAACTTAGTAATGTTTCAAAGTTCTTCTCAGAATAATAGTAGTAATGATCGATTTAATTCTGAGACACTTACACCGTATTTCTCAGCCATCGTACTTGCAAGTAACTTTTCTGTATCATAGTGCTTTGTAGAGATAGTTAGTTACTTCAAAGGCAACGTTCTATCTGCACGATTATATCCAGATTTTACCTTGCTGTAGATTTTACGGTATTTATTTGGTGTAATACGACCTTCTCCACAAAGTGTTTTATGATAGATGTGATGCATCCGCAAAAACCAAGGAGAACGGCAATTTCTTCTAATGTCATATCCGTATAACCAGATAGTCTGATGTTTTTCAATACGAATATTGTTCAGTAATTTTGTAAATGTAGTACCTGTTAAATCGGTTAACTTCTTTGACAATGTTGATTCTGATATAAAGAATACTTCCGCAACTTTTTCGAGTGTTAAACGTTCTGAAGAATGGGAATAAATATAACTCAATATCGAATTCTGCATAACTGATGCATTTTCTTCTGTTTACCACTCTTCACTTCGCTTTAAAGTAGAACGACGATACGCCACCATCAACTCAATGATTTTTAACGAGTGAATAAAGGAAGGACAATGGTTTTGTAGGCTGCCTGACTAATGCGGAATCAACACCAAGTTCAGTTTTGCAAATGGGACATGAGTTCCATCTACATATTTTGTCTGTTCCTCGTTTAAATACACTACTGGCTCTACCGCAAGGAAATTTAGTAAGGTTCACACTTTCTTCTTCCAATCCTGGTGTTACCTTTGAGCATTGTATTTATAAACTGATAATCATAAATTACAAGATTTAAATGCAAAGTATCTCTTACATCAATAATATCTGTAATCTTCCATGGTGTAATTGCACATAGTGTATGTGGTTTAATGTCATACTCCACACCATCCACTTTTCGATCTTACCACACCTTTTATTAAAGTACATAAAACGGGCAGCCTGATGTATCAAAGCTTTTAGTATTTCCTCAATTGCTTCAAAAGTCAAAATGAGCAAAAATGAGATGGGATTAGTTTCCGACGTCCAGCTATCTTGAATAGTTGCTGTTTTTGTCATAATTTTTGTACCTCTGTTGTATATATCATAGCATATTTGTATAGCAGGAAAGTTCCGACCATGTTTTCCACACAGCCGGAACCTATCCCAAATACATTTTTGAGTTTTAATTATTTGATTAACATCATTGCTAATGATAGAACAACGATATTTGCGATAGCAATCGCTACAAATCAACTTCATACCCCACTTCATGTCATGTCTTTAGTTCAACCTTAGCTGCACTCTAGACCACCCATTACCACCAGATGTTGTGGTGAAAGAGGTTGATTAATCCGCAACCAGCGCAGAAGATATTGATCATAATTGAAGCTGTTGAAGCCTAATGTATTTGCTAAACCACCATACTGGCATTGAGAACCAGCAAGTCCAGATGTTGAAGGAACTAAGAAACTCACATACTAGCAAATTACATATGATAGAGGAGCGAATACGAATCCTGGAACACCCATCAACATACCTGCTGCCTTGTCCAAGATCCAGAAGTCCATATGAGTAGACTTCATAACGACTGTAATACCACGAGCAACTGCGATAACGATAGCTACAGATAATAGATCCTTAGCACCAGTCTAAGAATGTATCAATGAATTCTCTTTCAGACATTCTAGCCATGATAGCGATAAGAATACTTGAGAATGTAAACCAAGCAGCTAATTGAGAGAAATACCATAGGCCTAAAGGCTCACCTGTTAAGGCTGAAGTCCATCCGAATGCTGCTAAATAAGCTTCTTCATTACCTTTATAGATAATATCTATATAGGAAATCAAACTGATAATCATAACTGCAAATGAGATTGCGAATACAACTAATACAGCCTTATGCTTGCCAGTAAATTCTAACTTATCGCCATCATCCTTTGTAAAGTGTTCACGCATATCTTCCTGCTCTTGTAGAGAAAGAACTGTTGAGCCTTTATCAGCCTTAACCTTCTTAGCGTATGCTAATACAAAGAAATAGACGATTGCAAGTGATGTAAACCACAATGCAAAACCAAGAATCATAACTAATGTGTTGTCATAAGGAACGTTAACACTTCGCAATGCAGCCATAGCTGCACCAGTAGCAAATGGTTACTGTTGAACCTACTACACCACATCCTGCACCGAGCAATACAGTTGCAACTGCTACCATTGTATCAAAAGCCAGCTGCTACTAATGCTGTGGTAATCAGCGTGAAACCGATTGTCCTTCAGCCATTCCATGTGGAACCACCAATAGAGAATAGATCATTAAGATAACGATTAGATTTCTTCCTTACGTGCATCTTCTTAACTAAGTGATAAACACCAGCTTCAAGAGCACCAGTCTTCATTACAACACCGATGAACCACCGATAGCCACTAATAAATACAATCAAGTCTGCGATCCACAAATCCTCTTGGAATGCCATGAAGAAATCACTGAAACTTTGCCGACAACCGTAACGGTTTCACCGTTAGCAACCATGTTAACCAAGTCACCATACTTCTGGGTTTAAACCACTGATTAAGCTATCGCGAATTGGCTGTCCATTTAATAATACAGAAATTACACAAAGTACTGCTAAAATGATAAATAAAATCGTAAACGCTGTTAATGAGCGTTTCTTGGCTTTCATGGACATACTATCCCCTTCTAATTATTTAGTAATAATGGTGCCTGTTTCACCTTGTAAAGCAACTTTTGCTTTTTGTAATGATGTAATTTTAATGCAGTTCCACCATGTGTGTTATTCTTAACAAATTCCATGCATGACTTGAACCTTTGGAAGCATACTTCCAGGAGCAAATTGCTTCTCTCTCGATATACTTCTGCTTCTTCCAATGTCATTGTTGGAAGTTCCTCATCAGGCTTGTTATAGTTGATGCATACTCTGTCGACTGCAGTTAAGATAATCAACATATCTGCACCAATGGACTGTGCTAGCAATGCACTGGAACGGTCCTTATCGATAACAGCTGCAACGCCCTTTAATCCTTGCTCTGTTTCAACTACAGGGATTCTCCGCCACCAACTGTAATAACGATGTCGCCAGCCTTAACAAGTTGTTCAACAACCTTTAATTCAACGATACGTTGTGGAATTGGTGAAGGTACAACACGACGATATCCACGTCCTGCATCTTCCTACAAGAACAAAGCCCTTTTCAGCAGCGATCTTATCTGCTTCTTCCTTAGTATAGAAGCTTCCCTACTGGTTTTGTAGGTTTAGCAAATCCTGGATCGTTTGCATCAACAACTACCTGTGTAACAATAGCTGCACATTCCTTGTCAACGCCACGAGCCTTTAATTCATGCTGAATAGCTTGTTGTAAATGATAACCGATATAGCCTTGGGACATCGCACCACATTCTGGGAATGGCATATAAGAGTGTGCCACCCTTTGTGCATGAGAATTCCATAGCTAGGTTTGATCTATTCCAACCTGTGGTCCATTGCCATGACCAACGATTACTATAGCCGTCTTGTGCTAAATCAACGATAGTCTTAGCAGTATGACGAACCATCTGTTGCTCTTCAGGGGTATTGCCTAAAGCACTACCCCCAAGAGCTACTACTATACGCTTTGCCATGTATTACTTCAGAGTAGCATACATAACAGCCTTAATTGTATGCATGCGGTTCTCTGCCTCATCAAATTGTCTAGCTTGTGTGCCTAAGAATACATCATCTGTAACTTCCATAGCCTCTAAGCCATACTTCTGGTAAATGTTCTCACCAACTGTTGTGTTACTGATCATGGAATGATGGTAAGCAGTGTAAGAAGATAGCAGTTGGCTTAGCTACAGCCATGCAATTCCTTATTAACCTGGTCAGGACGTAAGAGCTTGATTCTTGGCTCCCATAATTTCTTCTGGTTCACCCATTGATAACCAAATATCTGTGTAAAGAACATCTGCATCCTTAGCACCAATCTTGATATCATCTGTTAATTCGATTTCAGCACCTGTCTACTAGCTACTTCTCTGCACTTAGCAACAAGTTCATCAGAAGGCATTAATTCCTTAGGTCCGCATGCGAGAAGTGCATACCTAACTTAGCACAAACAATCATCAATGAGTTAGCAACGTTGTTACGAGCATCACCGAAGAATGTTAACTTACGGCCTCTAACATCGCCGAATTCTTCCTTAACTGTTAAGATATCAGCCAACATCTGTGTTGGGTGATATAAGTCTGTTAAACCATTCCATGCAGGAACACCAGAATACTTAGCAAGTTCTTCAACTACTTCCTGCTTGAATCCACGGTATTCTGATACCGTCGTACATACGACCTAATACCTTAGCTGTATCTTTCTAATGATTCCTTCTTACCCATCTGTGACGATCCAGAATCTAGGAATGTAACACCCATACCTAAGTCACGTGCACAACTTCGAATGCACAACGTGCTTCTTGTAGATGTCTTTTCGAACAAGAGCACAACCTGCTTGTCTTTTAAATAACTGTGGTCAACACCGTTAGCCTTTAATCTTTGAATTCGCAGATAATTCCAAGAAATATCTGATTTCACTCAGATGTAAAATCTAATAGTGTTAAAAACTCTTCCTCTAACATTTACGCCCATAATAGCTCCTTTTCTAATATTTAATTCTATTTTATGGTTATTTAATTTTTAAACTTAGTCTTCACGAACTACGCATGGACATACATCTTGGTCCGCCACGTCCTACGCATGTTGGATGCTTCTAATTCTAATACTTCAAACCATTATCCTTTAGATATTGGTTTGTAACATAGTTACGCTTTAGTAAACGATAATCTTACCTGGAGCGATTGTTAATGTATTAGAACCATCGTTCCACTGTTCACGCTCAGCAGCTACTGGGTCGCCAGCTCCGCAAGGGAATAAACGAACCTTATCTCAAGCTCATGAACTTAGCAAGAATATCTTCTAACTTACCTGTATGTTCTTCGATATGAACATCATGATTTGCACGATCAGCTGTTAAATGCAAATACCTGTAATGTTCCCATGATACCGTGAATTGTAAATGCATCAGTATCAATCTGTGTAAATACTTTCGTATCTAAGTGCATGAATGCACGTGAATTAGGAATACTTGAAAGCTTAAAATTGTCTCAATCTTATTTCCTTCGTTTTCATAGAACATCTTCATAGCTAAGTCCTGAATAGCTTCAGCCTGTGTTCTCTGTGAAATACCGATGAAATAAGAGTTTTTCATTAACGTTTAATACGTCTCCACCTTCGATATGGAAGTAGTCATGCTATGTCCATATAAGTCTGGAACATTTTCCAGCATATTCTGGATGGAATCTGAAGATGTAATCTGCATAGATTGTTTCACGGTTTCTTGTTACAGAGTACATTCTGTTAATAACTGCACCATTACCTGCTAGAAGCGAATGGGTCGCGTGTAAAGTATAGGTTTGACATTGGGTTTACTAATCATGAGAGTTAGATTCAAGACGGTCAACTAAGAAGTTTGTGTGATCTCACCAATTTCTCTGAATGTGATACCAGCCATAGTCTTAGAACTAATTCCTTAGTATTTGTAAACTTAGCTAGTAATCCTTAAACGATCTTATGATATTCCGCTGTATGAACACCTGATTCAACTAACCACCCGATCAAAGGAACTGTTCCTTAATTTCTGGGTGAGCATCTAAAGTTTCAGCCATTAAGTCTTCTAGATAAACAACTTCCACACCATTGTCGCGTAAAAGATCTTCAGCGAAAACGGTCATGTTCAACCTGTGCTTCATAGCATCAGGAATATCATCAAATAATAATTCTCCTAATGTATCAGGTGTAAGATTTAATAATTCTTCTCCTGGCCTGTAATAAAACCTTTTTGAGTGTTTTAATTTCACTCGTTGGCATGAATGTTAGACATTTGCTTTCCTCCTATTGTCTTTTCATTTGGGCTACATATCACGCGCATGATATGTAAACTCGGTTTCAAATCTATACTATTATTGTATACATATTTTTATCTATATTTGGAAACATAATGCCTAAAATTTTGTATTTTTGTAAACATCATCTCATTGCTTTTCTGTCAAGAAATGCCTAAAAATCCATTGAAGAAAAGCCCTTATATCACTATAGGGGCCCTGTTTATCGTTCTTATTGTGGAATTACATTGATTCAGGTGCTTTCAACACCAACAAGGTTTAGAGTATTCTTCAATGTTACCATTGTAGCTTTACTGCTCAACGTTGATTTGTTAACCTCAGCGATCTTCTGGTTATTTACACGTGAACTGTTGTAGTAGCTGTGGTAAAACCTTTACAAGAGAAATGATGTATTCAGTAATCTTGTTTTGGTTTTTCTGGTTTGTTGCTGTATTTGCAACTTCAATTGGGAATTCACTGATCAGTTTCATCAACTGTAATCCTTTCTCATCGCTTAGACGATCATAAGTGGCTACCTGTGTGAATGCAGGAATCTTAGGATTGTTCATAATGGAATGCATATGTAGAATATGCATACTGTGCATAGAATACAGGTTGTTGTTGTCCTTAGAACGAGCTAACTTCATATCGAAATCCATATGAGTTGCAACGTCCTTGAAACGAAGAACCAACGAGCGGCATCAACGCCCACGTGCCTCGCAAAGTTCACGAAACTGTAATTGCGTTACCTGTACGCTTGGACATCTTCACTTCTTACCATCCTCAACCATACGTACCATCTGGATGATATCTACGTCATACATCTGGATAACCTAAAGCAGTTAAAGCAGACTGCATACGTGTTACATAAGAATGGTGGTCAGCACCCATAAGTTGATCAAGTGGTCATAGCCCTCTTTCAATCTTATAGATGTGGTTAGCGATATCTGGTGTTAAGTAAGACAATGTTCCATCGCTCTTACGTAATACACGGTCCTTGATCATCGCCATATTCCAGTACTCTTAAACCAAAGAGCGCCATCCTTTTCATATGTTAGACCCATATCAGCCATCTTTGTTAAGCAATCATTGATGCGCTTACGATTGTTTTCATAGAAGAATGTTTCGTGCTGGAAAGTTTCTGGAAATCACAACGATATAGTTTTTAAGTCATCCTCAATCTTCTTTAATTCTAACTCAACACCTGTCTTCTTGAAGTATTCAAGACGTTCTGCAGGGATCAGCGTTTAACCACTTATCACCATCTGTCTTCAGCAATCTGATTTGCGATGTCGATGATATCCTGTGCATGATATCCATCTTCTGGAAGTGGATACTCTTTTCCAAAGTGTTCAAAGTAACGAGAAATTAAGGATTCACCTAACATCACAATCTGGTTACCAGCATCGTTTACATAGAACTCTCTATAGTTGTTATAACCACTTGCTTCGTAAAGACGTGAGATACAGTCACCCCAAGCTGCGTTACGAGCATGTCCACAGTGTAAGTCACCTGTAGGGTTAGCGGATACCCACTCAACCAACACATTCACACCTGCACCAGTGTTATTCTTACCATAGTCATCGCCAGCATTGATAACAGTGTTAATTACTTCTGCTAAAGCATCCTTCTTTAAACGGAAGTTAATAAAACCTGGCTTAACAACTTCGATAGAAGAAGCTTCTGTGTAGATTTCCTTTAACTTTTCAACGATAGGTCCAGCAATATCTAATGGACTCTTATGCAATGTTCGGGAAAGGCGCATAGCTACACTAGTTGAATAGTCTCCCATCTTTGGATCACGTGGGGTCTCAACAATCAATATTGAATCATCTGCGTCAATATCGTACACTTGCTTCACTGCCTCACGGACAGCTGAACTAATTTTGCTTTCAAAATCACTCATATTTTTGTCCTCCCTCATTTGATAGCATAAATATCCTAATAAAAACCGCTTGCGGGCTTTTTTTAAAATGGCGCGCTGAGCAGGAGTCAGAACCCGCAACCTTTTGATTCGTAGTCAAATGTCTCTATCCAGTTGAGCTATCGGCGCATTCGGTGTTATCACCTTGCTTTTTAATAGTATCTCCATTCACCCTACAAACAAGCCTTTTTCAGAGTCATGTAAAATCAATGATAGTACTTGTGAAATACATGCAAGCACTATCTAATTACCACCTGAAACATACGTACTGCAGTTGGGATAATTTCATCATCAAACACATAGAATCGTGATGTAGCGGAAGGACAAAGTCCTCATCCCAACAAAGACAAACATACTTAGGGGCAAATCTTTTATAATATCCAAAAATCTTCACTGCAAATGAATTGGTCTCAGATAATTTGTTTCTCAGCCTCCAAACCAGCAGATCTTTAATTTCATAATAGTCTTCTCTACTAACGATGGATCTGCGTAATTTTCATCAAAGCGATCAAACTCCTCAATCTCACTTCAAATGTTCCCTTTTAATCCTTCAAAGTAAGAGCGAACGTATCTTTCTAATATCGATAGCTCTATTTTCTAGCTGCACGTAGTGTCAAACAGATTTCACCATTTGCATGGCGAGATTCCAAAGTTTAAACTACCTACATTCATTTGAATGATTGTTATCATCGCAAGTGAGCTAAAGTGATAGTTTTCAAATGTAAATGGTTGAAATCCCGTCTGCTTTGCTAGAGGTTCGATTGCTTTGGCAAATGCAGATAAATGCATAGACTGGATTTGCGTCCCTTTCAGGTTCTGAGGCATGGCTTTGCACTCCTAACAAAGAAAGATCGATAACCCACCGATGCACACATCACTGTCTCGACGATAGTAAATCACATTCTTTCTTAGGTTTGGCATATTATGCAAACCAAAGATTTTATCTACATGATACTTATCGAAATAATGGCTTTACATGATAGCTGCACCACTGCCATTTTCTTCCGCCGGTTGGAAAAGATAGATGATATTGTACCACTTTCTTCTCTCTCTTCTTCAAGCATTACACCCAACAAAATTGCAGTATGTCCCATCATGGCCACAACCATGAAATGGTGTATTCAATGAATTATAATCGCATCATGATCAGCACGCAAAACGATTGTCTTTCTTTTTCAGGTTGATACGGCTTTTCAGCAATACAACTAACTCTTTCATCAAACACGAGATAACTTTGCATATTTTGTGCAGATAAACTCTTTGATTAATTTTTCTTGTGTATACTTCATGATTAGATATCTCTGGATGTTCATGTAACACATGACGAAACACAATGATCTTTTTCGAGATTTTCCTGTTTCATACAGATACTCCTTTTGTGTACTTCTATGATTTGATTCTATGCCTAAATATTTTCGATTACAAAACCTTTGTCGCTGCGGTACTTATCTCTTGAAGTTTATTGACTACCTTTTGCATATCATCTGGCAGTTTACATTCTATCGTAATCTTTTTCTTTGTCTTAGGATGGACAAACTCCACCTTCCAACAATGTAATGCAGGACGTTTCATTGCATGCATACTACCACCATAGAGTCGATCACCAATTAGTGGATGCCCAAAATGAGCCATGCTCGCACGTATCTGGTGTACTCTTCCAGTCTCAATATGAACTTTAATCAGTGAAAAGAATTTCCCTTCCGTAATCACTTCATAATTGGTAATACATTTCTGACCATCTACCGTTACACTTCTTCCACGTATTCCCTTTTCTTTTCCTAATGTATACGTTAAGGTACCTCTTTGCTCTTCAAACTTTACCTTTACGATAGCCAAGTATTCTTTATGTAATAATTGTTCTTCACGAGCGGATGCTAGCATAGCTGCCATTTGTTTTTGTCTTTGCATAAACAACAATTCCCGAAACACCTTTTATCCAAACGTCCCACAGTTCTAACTCGTAAAAGTTATCATCTTGATAGTAACGTTTCAGAATAGAACCCATATCATCATCAAAGTGTTCTGCACTCGCATGACTTGGAATTCCAGCAGGTTTATTCACCACAACAATATCATCATCTTCATAGAGAATGATTGGTTTTGATTCTAACTGTGGCTGCTCTTCTGTACGCACAGTCACTATATCGTTTGTATGTGCCTCTTGTGTCAGTCTGCACTTTTCATCATTAAGATAAAATCGAACCAGACACATGAAATCTACTTATTTCACGACGTGAAAAACCCATCTGTTTAGATAAAATATTCTTTACAAGAAGACCATCTTCACTAGATTTAATTTTCTTTTGTTTTGTGATTTTCATGTACAAATTATATCGCAAATCAATCTCTAATCAAAAGAGAGAATGGTATTGTATAATCATTATCGAGAGGTACGTTATGCTAAAAATCAACCAGATACGTTGTGAAGTTGGAGAAACATTTTCGATTCATCACATCGCAAAGAAACTGCATTGTTCAACAAACGATATTTATTCCTTTGAAATCGATCGCGAATCAATTGATGCTAGAGGTGATGACCCTACACTATTCCTATAGTGTATATACGTCTATAAAAAATGAAGATAAATATCTCAAGAATCGTGATGTAAAAAGAAACAAAAAGAAGTATATGTCTCCAACAACCACGAAAGATTCCAAATCAAAGACCAATCATTGTCGGATTTGGTCCAAGTGGGATGTATGCTGGACTTATCTTAGCAGAAGCTGGTCTAAAGCCAATTATCATTGAACGTGGTCAAGCCGTTGAGCAACGTACCAAAGATATCAATGCATTCTTTACGAAAGGTAAACTTTTAGAATCATCAAACGTACAGTTTGGTGAAGGAGGTGCTGGAACTTTCTCAGATGGAAAACTTACAACACGAATGAAGAATGTACGTGTTTCAAAAGTATATGATGAGTTTGTAGAAGCAGGTGCTAACCCTGCGATTCTATACCAACAACGTCCCTCATCTAGGCACTGATGTATTACAGTCAATCGTCAAAAAGATACGTGAAAAGATTATCCGTCTTGGTGGTGAGATACACTTTGATACCAAACTAGAAAGCCTATTATTAAACGGTAATCAGATTATTGGCATCCATACAAACAAGCAAGACTTCACAACCGATAGTGTCATACTATGCACTGGCCATAGTGCAAGCGACACCTATGAAACCCTTCTTGCACAAGGAGTTGAGATTACACAAAAAGATTTTGCGATTGGTGTACGTGTTGAGCATCCACAGAGTTTTATCGATCAAAGTACCTATGGTAAACATTATGGTCATCCTGCACTCAAAGCATCATCCTACCAATTAACTGCTAAGACATCTGTTAATCATGGTGTATATTCGTTCTGTATGTGTCCAGGTGGTGTGGTAATTCCCGCATCTACTGAACAAAATTGTCTTGCGGTAAACGGAATGTCCTACAGCATGCGTGCAGGTAAGAATGCAAATAGTGCCATCCTTGTCCAAATTCCACGTAATGACTTTGATCAAGGTCATCCACTCGATGGTTTCCAGTTTCAAAAGAAATTAGAACAACTTGGTTTTTATGAAGGCTTTATGGCACCTGCACAAAATATCAAAGACTACCTAGCACATACACCTTCCGATAAACTTGTGATTGAAACCTCTTATCCACGTAACACAATTATGAAAGACATGCATGCATTCTTCTCCGATGAAGTAAATCAAGCAATGGAAGAAGGCATGAAACAATTCGACAAGAAAATACATGGTTGGATTGAAAATGGCATCATGGTAGGTCTTGAAACACGCTCCTCTTCCCCTATCAAAATGATTCGCAATGAGGATGGAAGCAGTTCTACAATTAAAGGACTTCATCCCAGTGTGGTGAAGGGCTGGATATGCTGGTGGTATCGTCTCTAGTGCAGTAGATGGTATTAAATAAGTTGAAAAACTATATTGCACATTTAAATCAATAAACATAAAATGCAGAGTTGAATCTGCATTTTTCTTTATCTACCACTATTCTTTTTCTCGGTTTGTAATTCTTTGATTGGTGACGTGGCTTTCATCATTTGGTTTACGTGATTTATTTGGCTTTGTAGACTTATGCATCGATTTATTAGATGCGACTGAGTCACGTTTCTTGCCACTATTTTCGCGCTTACTTACTTCACGTTTATTTGTATCACGCTTCTATTCTTATCACTACGTTACAGAGTATCCGTTTTCTTCTTAAACTGGCGACGTCCATTTGATTTCGACTGCACTTGCCTTCTTACGTTTTAATTCAATAGAGTATTCTGTCTTCATTAGCGGAATCTCTTTCTTTAACATCTTTTCAATAGACGCAAGTAAATCCCAATTCTTCATGACAACACAGAGAGTAGAAATACCCTCTTTTCCTGCTCTACCTGCTCGTCCTATACGATGGATATAAGATTCATCTTCTTCGGTAAATCATAGTTAGAAATACAGAGAAATATTTGAAATATCAATACCACGTGCTCGCAACGTCTGTGGCAAACCAGACATTTACCTGATTTGTTCTAAAATCGTTGCAGTGCATTTTGACGTTGACCTTGTGTCTTATCACCATGGATTGTAAGAACTTTAATACCATCTTCGATTAACTTCTAGTTAAACGATCGGCACCAATCTTAGTTCTTGTAAATATAATTGCCTTTGTAACTTCCAGGACTCAATCAGCATATCCTTTAACACACGCTTTCTTATCTGCCTTTTCGCAGCATACAAGATACTGTGTAATTGTTTCAGCTGGACTGTTGGTGGAGCCACACGAATATCCACTGGATCATGTAATAATTCATTTGCTAATTCTTTGATTTCTTTTTGGCATTGTTGCAGAGAACATATAACAGTTTGACGAACTTCAGGGATCTGACTAGCGATAGTCACGTACATCACCGATAAATCCCATATCTAACATACGATCAGCTTCATCAAGTACGAATACTTCAATATCACTTAAGATAATCTCACCTTGAACCATAAAGTCATTTAAACGACCAGGAGTCGCAATTAAAATATCACAACCACTACGTAGTGCTTTTCAGGGCCAGATGGAGCACCACCATATACGCAACATGCACGTAACTTCAGATATCTACCAAACTTTTTAAAAGTTCTCGAAAATTTGAATGGCTAGCTCACGTGTAGTGTTAATACTAACGCACGAATTTGATGTTTCTTCTTATATTCAAGCTTATTTAAATTGGTAATGCAAAAGCGGCTGTTTTACCTGTACCAGTTTGGGCACAGGCAATGATATCCTTACCTTCCAACATAACAGGGAGTTGCTTGTTCTTGGATTGGTGATGGTGTTTCTGTACTTTGCCTTACTAACTGCACTCAGTATCGGCTCATAAGTTCTAAATCTGTAAAATTCATAAATTTCCTCTGCTTTTCATTCTAATCAAAGAAAAACTGATCGAGCTTTTGTATTCCCTGGACCAGTATAATCAGTTTTTCTATAAAAGTGACTCATAGATATTACTGTATATTCTTTATTAACGCAACCATAACACAGTTTTGTGCATATTTCGTACATAATTCCAATGAGACTATGCGTCTGAATCTAAGAATATCTCCTCAATTGCTACAATTTCACTTTCTTTCACACGAATAATATGATTTATCCCATCTGGGAAAAATATCAATTTTCATCTTCACCAGACTCAGTACTTACAGCAGGATAGTAGTCAATGACATCTCCAATAATGATTAAATCGTTGCAAGTAAACACTCTATACATATTTCTCAAAAGAAACTCACATTTCTAGTTTCATAAAATATATGTCCTTTTATAAAGTTTCCCTAAAGATAAAGGAAAATGCTGCAAGTTATCTATAATATATGTTAAAAGCAATACGCTTTCTCCAACATTTTCATTTTAAGAGTCGAGCAACGGAATCGAACCCGACACATCAACCTTGGGAAGGTTGCATTCTACCATTAAATTATGCTCGCATATGTCAATTATATTGTATCTAAAATGACTAATCCCATACAACATCTGCTAAAATATATCAGATGAAAAATACAGATATCAAAAAGTTAATACAATGGTATGACCAAAACAAGCGTAGTATGCCATGGCGTGATACAGGTAATCCTTATGATGTTTGGTTAAGTGAGATTATGCTACAACAAACACGTATTGAAGCCGTGAAACCAAAGTATATTGCATTTAAAAAGGAACTGCCTGATATATCTAGTCTAGCCAACTGTGACGACGATCGTTTAATGAGACTTTGGGAAGGCCTTGGATATTATAGTCGTGCAAGAAACTTAAAAAAATGTGCTATATATTTGATGGAACATTATGATGGTAAGTTACCAGATAACTTTTGAACTACTGAAGAAACTTCCAGGAATTGGTCCTTATACAGCGGGTGCGATTGCTTCGATTGCATATAATCTTCCAACACCTGCAATTGATGGAAATGTACTACGTGTACTCACAAGATATTATGGAATAACTGAGGATATTCGTTTGCCAAAGGTAAAAGAAATGATTGAGGATAAACTCAATGATTTCTACAGTTCTACACGTCCTGATTCTAGTTACTCCTCATTTAATCAAGGTATCATGGAACTGGGTGAAACAGTTTGTGTACCAAAATGGTGCTCCCAGTGCAAGAAATGTCCACTCAATAAAAACTGCTTTGCCTATCAAAACAAAATGACAGATAGCATTCCATATCGCTCCTCTCTAAAAGAGAGAAAGATAGTAGAACGTACACTCTTTGTCATTCGCGATGATCAATCATTCTTGATTCATAAGCGGCCTCACAAAGGACTGCTAGCAGGATTATACGAATTCCCAGGGGTTGATGCACATCTAACAAAATCCGAGATGATTCGTCATGTTGAATCGTTAGGTTTTACTCCTATCAAGATTACTACCCTACCTGATGCAAAACATATCTTTACACATCTAGAGTGGCACATGCGTGCATATGAAATAAAGGTGGCTGAAATTCAGCACATATTAGATGAGCATTACTATCTTGTAAATAAAAAGGAACTGCAATCACTTGCAATCCTTCTGCATTTAGAAAATATACTGATTGGTATTCTCTTAGAGACTAACTCATTCCTAGTGAATGGGTTTTTTAGTCTGCACTGCCATCTTGTTCAATCAAGTACTTCACTGCTTCAATCGCAGCCTTGATTGCTAGGTCTGTATCGTGAACTTGTGGGTTTGGTAAACCTGCTCTTTGACGTTCTTGGTTTGCGACTGTAAGAAGTACAGTTCCACAACGAACATGTAAAGTAACTAGCTACAATAAATAGAGCAGCAGACTCCATTTCAGAAGCCTTCGCACCCATCTTGAGCCAAGCATCCCACTTACGAATTAAATCTGGTCCATTTGGAAGTGTTTCTGGACGATGTTGCCCATAGAAAGCATCTTTACACTCTACAACACCGGTATGATATGGATGTTCAACGCGACGAGCACCTTCTACTAGTGCATTAACAATATCTAGATCTGGAACAGCGGGATATTCAATTGGAGAGTATTCCTTGGAAGTTCCTTCCATACGGATAGCACCAGTTGCGATAACTAAATCACCACTTTTAACACTTAAATCCATACCACCACATGTACCTACACGGATAAATGTATCTGCACCAACTGTAGTTAACTCTTCCATTGCAATCGATGCGCTAGGTCCACCGATACCCGTTGAAGTAACAGATACCTTTACACCATTTAACCATCCCGTATACGTTACATATTCACGTGAGTCCGCTACGAGTTCGGCATCTTCGAAATATTTTGCGATTTTAGCACAGCGTTTTGGATCACCTGGCAAGAAGACATATCTACCTACATCACCCTTTACCAACACCAGTATGATACTGTTTTCCGCTTCCTTCACTATAATCAATCATAAAAAGCCTCTCTTTCTACATATTATTACAATAACTTTTAGTGACTCTGTTGATGTAATTATATCAGACCACTATATGAAATAAATAAAATTGCGCTAGATATGCGCTAAAAACAAGCACTTATTTTTAACGCAAGTAAAAATTTTTAATGATATAAAAATGATTGCAAAGAAATTTCCAGACATGCTATATTATACAAGCACTTGGCGCGTTGGTGAAGTGGCTTAACACACCGCCCTTTCACGGCGGCATTCACGGGTTCGAATCCCGTACGCGTCACTTTTTATTTTTAGGGGCATCGTACAATGGTAGTACATCGGTCTCCAAAACCGCTGATGGGAGTTCGATTCTCTCTGCCCCTGCTGCTTACAGTGGATATAAGTCATGCATACACGCATGACTTTTTCCTTTTCTATAATAAAAAGCAAGAACTTAATCTTGCTTACGTAATGGCTTTACGCGCTGGATTGCAATTGTTGCTACAAATCCAGTTAATAAACCTGTTGGAATAGATAATAGTAAGAAATAAGGTAACACAACGATAAATGCTGGTTGCATATAGAAGAATGTAACAACCAATACCTGTCCTAAAGAGTGTCCAATCGAACTCATCACTGAAGTAAACATCAAGGATGACTTTAATAGATCCATGAGAATCAAAATCAAACTGGATAATACTACACCAGATAAACTAATCCAGAATACACTTCCGAAGATTGTTCCAGTTAAAAGATTACCAATCAATACACGCATCGCATTGACAATCAACATCTCCTTCACCCCTAGCATACGTAAGGCAACTAATGCCATGATATTTGCTAGACCAATACGGAAGACACCCATGATCGGTGGTATCATTGTAGTTTCTAAAATATTTAACGTAATAGCGATAGCAGCTAAGAGTGCTAATACCGTAAAACGTTTTGTGTTAGATATACTCATTTCACACCTAGATATTCAGATAATAGATTTGCCGAACCAATAAAATACATCATTTGGCAGACAAGTGATAGGGATAATACTATTTTCGTCTGCCCAACCCATCTTTACGCATAGTTGGTTAGGACAATCTACTTCACGTACATGCCATTTCTTATCTTTTACTTCAACGTGTACTTCACCCACATTACCTGTAACAACATACTCTCCATCAACACCTGAATCGAACCATTGTACAACTTTTCCACGATGTACAATACCCACCCAGATTCCAACTGGCTTTTCTGTTGGAACACCAAGAGAATCTGCATTAGTACTAGGTTCTGTACTAGGTGTTGGAGTTGTTTCTGCAGTTGGCTCATCCTTCTTTGTAGGTTGTTTTTTGTTTTTAGCGATATTTAGACCAACAATACCTAATACTGCAATTAGGATAATGCTGATCAAGATATATATTTCTTTCTTCTTCATAATGACAAAATTATAACATGATTAGACCAGTTTATCGCACCTAAGTTTGTTATAATAACGACATGAATATGAGTAACAAGTATTTTCAATATCTAATATTTCCTATTATTCCAATCGCATTTACTCTACTTTTGGATAATTTTTGCAGGGCTATGAAACAAATATTAGTGTCTTACTATCTAAACCTAATATTCGTATATTTCCCACTATTACTAGCCGGGATTTCTCTGTTTTATCTTTTTTTGAAATGCAAAGAATACACTAACAAATATATACGAATTCTATTCTTTCTCATTGCGATTCTTGCGTTACTATTCCCTTACATTGAATCTACCATTATCAAAAACATGCATCTAATCTTTGCATACACTACGTTAGTTCTCTATGTATACCTGATAAAAGATATGCCTCAGTTTTTCCAGTATCGAATGTTATTTTTTTGTGGCATGTATCTTTCTGTTTCTTTGATTGTATCTTACAGATGAAGATTACTGGTTTATCTGAGATTGTATTTCCTTTGGGTGAATGCATACATACTTACAAAATAAAAGTCGAATCTTACGATTCGGCTTTATATACTATTGATTTACTTCAGAAACTTTTTTACGTTCTGGACTTAAGTTATCGCAATAGAAACGTACAGCAACTGTACCTAATACACAGTTATCTTCTGTAGGTTCAACGATATAATAGTCACCTTCAAGCATGCAGTTGTATAATGCTTGGCAAACTGTCTTTAGGTTATCCTTACCTGCTTCAAATTGAGTTAATAATGCGTCAGCACTTAACTCAATATAGAGCCAATCTAAAGCTTTCGCTTCGCCCTTCTTCCAGTTGATTGCATCTTCGTAATCTTTAACTGTCTTTAAATCTAAATCTTCCACCTTAGCCTTTAGCTGTCTTCTTAACTACCTTCTTCTTTGTAGTTTCCTTTCTTAACAGTCTTAGCAGCTGGTGCTTCCTTCTTAACTTTCTTTGCAGTTGTAGCTTTCTTTTCAGTAGCTTCCTTCTTTTCAGCCTTCTTTGCTGGTGCAGCCTTCTTCTTTGTAGCCTTCTTTTTCAACTACTTCTTCTGCTACTTCTTTAACAGTTTTCTTTGTTGGCATGTTAGCAAATCCTCCTTTTTCTACTGCTTATGCGAATTATATCATAATTTTATTATAATTTTTCACAATAGATTTCTGTAAGTGTTAATATATGGTTGTAAAGGATACAAACCATGATCGTAAGTCGTAAAGAAATGCTTGAGATTGAACAAAAATCTGGGCTTTCATCATTTGATTTAATCAATCTTGTCGGCAAAAATTAGCTACCCATCTGCTACCTTATTTAGATGTTAAATCTAATATTTTTAGTATTAGCTGGAAATGGTAATAATGGTGCCGATTGTTTTGCGCTTATCAACAATTTAAAACAATTTCATATCAAGTTGATATTGGTAAATGGTCTTCCAAATAATCCTGATGCAATGAAGGCATATAAACAAGTTTCCATCTTCAATCATTCAACCTTTGACATCCTTAGATACATGCTTGAAGGAATGTGATGTTATCATTGATGGTATTTTTGGTTTTGGATATCATGGTAAATTATCAGAAGATATGCGTGTACTATTCAAGAAAATACAGAATGCGAATAAACCAATCTATAGTATCGATATAAATTCTGGTGCTGAATGCGATTCTGCCATGCATGATTCATTCGCATTACATTCTACAGTAACGTTTGCGATAGATTGTTATAAACCTTTCCATGTACTACAAAAGTATCATCATCTATTTGAAAAGTTAGAACTTGTTCCACTCGATATACCACATCCAAAACAAAGTAGTTTTTTAGAGATGAATCAGACTCTCTTCTTCCAAAATCTTGCAAAACGAAAAGAAACTGCACATAAAGGCAGTAGTGGAAAGATATTACTTGTTGGAGGTTCCTATGGAATGGCTGGAGCAATCAGCCTAAATATCACTGGTGCAAAAGCCCATGGGTTTTCCATATATTGAAGTAGGATGTATTGATGGTATCTACCCTATTGTTGCCACAAAGCACACAACACCAGTATTCCATCCATTCTCGGCACATAATGTTGAACAACAGCTCGCTTCAACAATTGAACATGTGAATGCAGCTGCTTTTGGTAGTGGGGTTACACAAATGTTTGAGAAAGAATTATGTCTTGATCTGATGATTCAAAAATGTCATGCTCCTTTGATATTAGATGCTGAAGGCATACGCATGTTGCGATATAACACATGGAAATTACGTTTTGCAAAGTCACCAATTATCCTAACACCGCATATCGGAGAATTTGCAGACTTATTCCACTTAGAAAAAGAAGAAGTCATGCGCAATCCTTTGCACTATGCCTTAAAGTGTGCAAAAGAATTAAAAGTATATATTGTATTAAAATCAGCACATACAATTATTGCTACCCCAAACGGTCAATGTTATATTAACCAAACAGGTAATGAAGCCTTGGCTCAAGCTGGTAGTGGTGATTTACTGACTGGTATGTTAACTGCACTACTTGCATATCATTGTGATATCTTTACTAGTCTACGTATGGGTGTATGGCTCCATGGCTATATTGCAGATAGGCTTGTTGAACATCACTCTAAGATGCATATGAATCTAGAAGATTATCCTGCAGCAGTCGATCACTTCTTCTATGAAAATGGGTATTAAAAAACGAGGACACCCTCGTTTTTTTATCCCTTTAAACCTTCTTCTTGACGTTGCATATTCTCTACAACAACATCGTAGATGTCACCGATAGATTGTGCATATTCAAGTACCTTCCATGGTTCATTTGTATGGAAATGGATCTTAATTAAAGTATCATCGCCAACAACTAATAAGCAGTCACCTTGGAAATTCTCTGTAATATAGTCATTAATGACATCTTCATCTAAATCATGTCCATCAATTAATAACTGTGTATCAAATTTAAATTCTAACTGTTCCATTTAAGTACCTCCATTAGACGTTGTTATTATATCACGCTTTCAGCGAAAACAAGTAGATATCAATATATCAGGGCTTTTACTTAGATGTTTTGTATATAGTCTTGAGGTATTTAACTATAAGAAATCAAGTGAAATTTTTAAAAAATAGTGAGATTTAAAAAATCCAGATGAATCTCAAAAAGAATCTGAAATCGTGAATAGAGTACAGTTAAAACAACTACATTTGTAGCCTTGACTATGTGAATGATTATTGTAGGTTGATAAATCAATTATTGAATATGATTTTTGATCATAGAGAGAGTTTGTACTAAGAAGTTTGTATATCACACGAGAAGTTTTCGTGCACAATGGCCTTGGGCACATCTGTGAGATTTTTCCTTGATTACGTTTTTAGTATAATAGTCAGTGGAAGGTCGGAGAATATTTACAGACAGTGAATACGGCTTGATACAATGCCTTGCGCATATATCTTGAACCGTGCTTGGATATAGGCATATGATGCAGCGTCATTTGCCGGACTGGTATACAAGCGGATCCATTCCTGCAAAAGATATCAAATTTCCCGTGTTCTGAAATTGATTGATATCTCCGATTTCCGCAAGAATCGTCATTCCTGAAATATGAGAAATGCCAGGGATGGAAATGATAGGAGAGTTTAGCTTGTGACTGAATTCTTCTATTTTCTTTTCCAACATACGAATCTGCTCTTCTCTGGTATTGATGATAGCGATGATAGATGTTACTTCCAAATCAATGGAGATGTTATCTTCGCTAACCAGAATTCTTGGCAAGTCTCTGATTTCTTCTGCGGTCACTTTACATTGTCTGCCTCTTCCTTCTGTTTTTGAGTGACTTGCGAAGAATACGAATATCTTCTAAGGCAATTGATGAAGCGCTAGGATAAGTTGATAGGAATTTCATATACGCTTTTGAATAGCGTGTCCATGAAAGTGAATTTACTTCTGGAAATACGATATCTAGTGCTCTCTGCAGCCGATTCATATCTTGATTCTGCTGTTCTTGGAGTTGATGATAAAGACGAGTGATATCACGGAATTTACTATTTTTCAATAGAACGTACAGAAATGGAACGCCAGAATCTCTTCTCACTTAACATTTCTGCTATTAGAAGCGCATCTTTTCTATCGTTCTTGGCAGATATACCAAGTCCCCTTACGACGAAGGCAGGTAGCCCTCGGATTGATGTATTTGACAGTAAACTTCTTGTCGAGTAGGTAATTTGTAAGATTGATCATATAATGACCAGTATCTTCCATACCTACAGAATGTTTTCTGTGAATAAATTGTTTCGTTTTAGAATAGAGTAGATCAAATCCTTTTCGATTGTTTGTGAGAAAGAAGGGTTTGATGAGAACTCGCCGGTAGAATCGTCGAGTACTGTAGCACAGTGCTTGAACTTTACCGACATCGATACCAATGTCGATCATGTAAATGACTCCTTTCAAAATTAATATGTGATGAATACCAGTATCACCGTTTCAGAAGTATCAAAGAATATGGTGCGAAATGTGAACTCACTTCAATAAAGGAAGGGCTCATCTAACTAATAACAATTTCTATACAACGAAGCGGGTCAGATAATACCTCACGTAGTCAAAGCTACAAACCTATAAGATTCCAGTACGCATTCACGATCTTAATTCTACACGGTTTCCCAGACCGATACTAATCTGGGTAAAGAAAGGAGATGTATACAGATTTTGTTTTAGCTGGATGAGCTTAATTTGTATATACCAACCTATGAAAACATCTTTAACAAAAATACAACTCCTATATATGATTCAAGAGAATTTAATAAATATCTTTTATCCTGAAAACTATCTAACATTCTTAAAAACAATTATGTTATTTCCATGAGGAATCCATCGAGAATATTATTTTAATCTTTTACGCAATGTCCAACTGCTACATATGTCTTAACCTATAAAAGCTTGGCAAAGATATCACCGTACTGTTCGTAGAGGTTATACTGCCATTTCACTACTATCAGATAGCGACAATAAAAAGCAATTACGTGCTGTCTTTTGATATCACACATACAGTTGGTAAGGAATTTATACCTAAGCATATAGGGTATAAATATAAACCAATTAAGAAGGATTCTTGTCTTTCTAACATCCAAAGTTGTGACTGACACAATTCTTTTCAATTACAACCGATGATATTACGATACAAACCAAACATGCATTACAAAGATATATTTATCATTTAATCAGATTACATTTTCCACAATATTCTTCAAGTGAAATTGAAATGAAGAGTATACTCTACTGTATCTGTTTCTACTATGGAATAGACGTTAGTGAATATAATTTTTCTTCTATTACACTTTGGGCAAAACAAAAACGAATCACGATTTAAGAGAAGCCCTAAATGTCATTCGTTGTATAACTGCTTTTTTAATCGATACAATTGATTACATGTATCTTAGTCATGAATATTCTTAGCAACTGGTAAACTCCATTTATGTAAAATTGCCAGTGCTCTTACTAAGATTGTCACACCAATTCCTACCCAGATACCAAATGAGATATTCCCTGCATGCATTAACATTGCGCATGGAATCGCACCGATAATTGATGCGATTGCATACACATCTGTATGAAAGATCTGTGGTAATTGATTGACACAGATATCACGGAATAAACCTCCGCCAACTCCTGTTAATACGCCACAGAATACGAGCAAGAAACTATGTGCTGTTGGATGCAAGAAGAAAGCCACACGTACACCTACTGCAGTAAACACGCCTAATCCTATCGCATCTGCAATCAACAAAAAATTCTTATACGCATTTTTCTGCGTAATCTTATTTGTATTCACATTGAAGTATGCAAATAAGAATACGATAACAGAAGTAACACTAGCGACAACGACATACACTGGATTGGAAAATGCACTTGGTGGTACACTACCTAGTACAATATCACGCATAATTCCACCAAACGTTGCGGTAATAACTCCAATAATCACAACCCCAAAGAAGTCCATCTTCGATTTCATTGCGACAAGTGCTCCCAGAAATCGCAAACGCTATAGTACCTACTATTTCTAATACAAATATATATTGATTCATATCATCCTCGTCATAATCCGTCCGTATTATACTAAAATTAAAAGTGCGTGTTCAACGCACTTTTATATAACTTATTCAGTTTCATCTTTTTGGATGATAGATTTTCTCTGCAACGATTTTGCACAACTGTCTTCTTATTTTTCATCCTTCATGTAAAAACTGCTTACGAAGATGGCCTTTAATACCAATTCTTGTGCCGGCATGGAATTCTTCGCGAACTTGATCCGCTACATCTCCCCACGCAACTACATTTAGATAGTCCTTCGCTTTTACTTGGTTCATTGTGTTTTACACAAACTGAAAAATGTTGACATTGTGGAATCATTCTTTGTGCTACGAACGCTTGGTTCGTACATCACTGTCCCTTTAATTTCAACTGCATTTAAATCATTCATCTTTCTTTCCTCCATAGAATATCCTTCTACGTATATATTCACAAAAGATGAAATGACTCCCTAAAAATTAAAGTAATTCTTGAATCGCTTTTTCTACATCTGCCATATCAGCAGTTGGTTCAAAACGAGCTACTACATTTCCCTTACGGTCAACAAGGAACTTCGTGAAGTTCCACTTAATATCAGAAGTTTCTCTAAAGTTAGGAACGAGGTTACCAACGTGCGCATTCATAAAGTCTGCCTTTTCACCTGTGAATCCTTCAAAGCCCTTTTCACTCTTCAAGAATGTGTATAATGGTAATTCATTTTCACCATTTACATCTGACTTGTGCATGTGTGGAAATCTTGTATTGAAGTGTAAAGAACAGAACTCATGAATCTCTTCATCAGATCCAGGTGCTTGTCCACCGAATTGGTTACAAGGAATATCGAGAATTTCTAAGCCTTGTTCATTGTACTTTTCATGAAGTTTTTCTAGTTCTTCATACTGAGGTGTAAAACCACAAGCTGTAGCAGTATTTACTACTAATACCACCTTATTTTCATACTCTTTTAAAGAAATCTGATTGCCCTTGCGCATCAGTTACATAATAATCATAAAATCCCATAATTCATTTTCTCCTTTGGTTAGTTCTATTGTATCAAGCATATATGGCATTGCAATTGATATACTCTCAAAGAAAAAAACGACCCAACAGTTGTTGAATCGTCTTTCAGTGCCTCCGGTCGGACTCGAACCGACACGGTATCGCTACCGGGGGATTTTGAGTCCCCTACGTCTACCAATTCCATCACGGGGGCGCTCAATTATTTTATATGATTGCCTTTTAAAATGCAATAGGTGGAAAGTCTCAAATGAACTTTCCACCTAGAGGATTATTCTTTCTCGCTCTTTCTTGCGTCGATGACTTTCTGTGCTACATCATGAGGTGCTGTTTCATAGCGATCAAACGCTAATTCATAACATCCACGACCTTGTGTCATAGAACGTAATTCAGTTGCGTACGTTAACATTTCTGCCATTGGAACTTCAGCTCTGATCACCTGTAGACCATCTTCATCTGTACCCATATCCAAGATGATTCCACGGCGTTTTGTGAAGTCACCCATAAGTGTACCTGTATAGTCTTCTGGTGCAGTCACAACAACCTTACCAATTGGTTCAAGAAGAACAGGTTTGGCATTTGGCATTGCGGCGTTATATGCAAGTCTAGCAGCTTCCTTGAAGGCTACTTCCTTCGAATCGACTGGGTGATAAGATCCATCATATAGAGTTGCTTTAACACCAACCACTTTTGTATCCTGCAAGAACACCTTTACTCATGCAGTCACGTAAACCTTGTTCAACTGGTGGGAAGTACTGTTTAGGAACTGCACCACCAAATACTTCTTCCGCAAATACCATATCATCAGAATCTGTTGGTTCAAATCTTACCCAAACATCACCATACTGACCAGCACCACCATTTTGTTTCTTGTATTTACCTTGTGCTTCAGCCTTTGCAGAGATTGTCTCACGATACTGTACAGTTGGTTTTTCTGTTGTTACTTCAACCTTATACTTACTCTTTAACTTAGATAGGATTAAGTCGATATGTTGATCACCAACACCATATAGTACTTGTTCGTGTGTTTCTTCGTTGTTTACTAGTTTGATTGTATGGTCTTCTAACATCAAAGTTATGAATACCACTGGATAACTTATCTTCATCTGCCTTTGTCTTTGGATGAATTGCATATCCTAACATCGGATGAGGATATTCGATATCTGGATACTTGATAACTCTAGAACGTGTGCACAATGTATCGTTTGTTTCTGTTGCTTGTAACTTAACAACTGCACCGATATCTCCTGTAAATAACTTACCTACACCAATCTGGTACTTACCATTGATAACGTAGATCTGGTTAACTTTTTCTGTGACGTCCTTCTTGGAGTTATATACTTGGCTATCACTATTGAGGACACCACTCATTACCTTTAAGTAAGAAACCTTACCTACGAATGGGTCAACGATGGTCTTGAATACAAATGCGCTGAGTGCTTCATTTTCGTTTGTTTCCATGTCAACTGTATCACCCTTCAGTGTTTCAGCTTGGATTCTTCCCTTTTTCTGCGTAGCTTGGGAAATACTCTGTAATTAGGTCTAACAAACGTTCAATACCTGTTTGCTTTTCTGCACTGCCCCAGTATACAGGACGGATATCACCATTACGTACACCAATACGTAATCCCTTCGCTAACTCATGTTCATCAAATGTTTCACCAGAGAAGAATTTCTCCATGAGTTCATCATCCGTCATTGCGATAGCTTCTGCGATTTCATTGTAGTAACGTTCTACTTCACCAACTAAATCAGCTGGCACTTCTTTTGCTGTATTGCGGTCACTATAATACCATGCTTTACGACGCAAGATATTAACAGAACCTACAACCACACCATTTTCAATGATTGGAACTTCAAATGGGATAACTGACTTACCAAACTTTTCTCTAAGCGTTGAGTATACAGTATCGAAGTTTGCATTTTCTACATCCATCTTATTCACAAAGAAGATTGTAGGAATCTTTTGTTTGGAAACTGCTTCACGCCAAGCACGCTCTGTACCAGCTTCGATTCCTTCTTTTGCGTTTACGACAATTAAGGCATTATCACCCATTACTAAACCAGTTGCTTCTTCACCAGCATAGTCCATATAACCTGGAGTATCGATAAAGTTGATTTTCTTATCTTTCCATTCTACAGGTGCGATATGGCAATATACAGATGTACCACGTTTACCTTCTTCAGGATCGAAAAGTTGAGAGCTGTTGTGCCATCGTTATTCTTTCCATAACGTTCGATTGCCTTTGTGAAATATAGGCAGGCTTCAATGACAGAACTCTTACCAGCACCAGAATGTCCTAGTACCACTACATTTCTTACTTCATTTGCTAAATAGTCTTTCATTGTCGGCCTCCTACTTTAAGATATCTTTCAAATCTGATAAGCATTCTTTACGTACGTAATGAATTGCTAAATTACCATCAAAATCCTTCATTGTCTTATCTGCACCTTTTTCAAGCAGATACTTTACTAATTCTGGAATTCCAATATATGCAGCGCGCATCAATGCTGTACAACCCTTATTATCAGCCTTATTGATATCTGCACCGTTATCTACTAAATCTTTAATTTCATCTAACTTATATGCATTTACTGCTTCCATTAATGCTGTACGACCTTGTTCATCTACTGCATTTACATCAGCGTTCTTAGAAATTAAGTACTTTCACTGTGTCACTATGACCAAGTAATGAAGCTCTCATTAAAGCTGTTCTACCCTTATTATCATGGGCATCAATGTTTGCGCCCGCATGAATTAACATACGGCAAATGTCTGTGTGACCCTTCTTAGCGGCACCCATTAAAGCTGTCTTATTATTTTTATCTCTAGCTCTCGTATCCGCACCATTGTCTAATAAGAAACGTACGATTTCAGTGTAACCACGTTTTGCACTTCTCATTAACGCTGTACGTCCATCACCATTTGCGATGTTAATGTTTGCACCCTTAGAAACCTGTGCACATAACTTTGCAAAATCGCCACTGGCTGCTGCTTCAAAAAGTCTAAATTTGTCTGATCCATAATCGTTTTCCTCCTGTATGATTATCAGAAATTAGTTACAAAAAAGGATGGGCATTATATGTCCATCCTAAAAACCATTTTCACAGAGAACCCGTCAAAAACCTCCCCGCCTGGGGTTTGTACAATCTCATATTGTATATCAAAAAGAACATGCTTCGTAGTCATGCTACATCATCTCCATTCTCTTAATAATACACTTCGTGTTCCTGTAACTACATAATACCTCAATTTTAATTTCCTGCAATATCGTTTGATTATCTTTTAATAACTTTTTAAATTAATTCATGAAAATAATGTAAACGTTTACATATTATCCTTAATGATCTGAATTTTCTGATATGGAATCTCAATTCCATTCTCTCTAAATGCCACAAGTAAAGACTTACGAATCTTTAGATGCAGTCTCTACGCTCTTTACCTAGTGACTTTCGTTGTAAATGGAAAAGCGAATCTGAATACCACTATCTAAGAACTCATTTAACAGTGATATTGATTGGTAAAGATTCTTTTCTTGTGCTTCTACACTTCTAGTATCAATCACACCATCTGTATTGATATACAACATCTGTAATCACTCTTTCAAGTTTATCAATATCCGTATTGTACGCAACTGATAAAGACTAGATAGCGAATGTATGTCTTTCTGTCCAAATGCTTTATCTTCTACAATCGCTGAGTTCATCGTACTATTTGGCACAATAATCTTTGTGTTCTCAATTGTATTTAAGATTGTATGACGGAATGTAATTTCAATGACTGTACCAGAAATATTCTTCTCTGGAAGATTGACCATATCCCCTACGTGGAATGGTTGATAGATTACGATAAAGAAACCTGCGATAAAGTTACCAAATGTTTCCTGCGCAGCTAAACCGACAACAACTGTCATGACACTCGTTGCGCCTAGTATCGCCGTAGAAATACTCTGCAGAGGCTTTACATTCATCAAGATTGCAAACACTGCAATAACATAAATGACTGTACGTATTATTTTTAAAAGATACTTAAATGGCATACTTGCTCTAGCATCTTTTTTCATCGCATGATCAACTAACTTCTCAAGTATCGTTGTAAATATCTTTGCAATCACAACTGTGATTAAAAATGTAATCAGAAAACCAAGAATACCGTTTTCAAATATTGCATTTCCAAATAAAAAAATACACTATTTTCTCTTTACAATGTTTCCCATCATTAACCTCATTTCAATAAATCACTATACTCCTTATATTCAGGCATATACATTCTGATGATATCATAAAATCGCTTTTCGAATGATTCCCTTCTAGGATATGTGCATACTCATGCAATAAAACATAATCTAAACACACAACTGGAAAGTGAATTAATCTTGATGACAAGCTAATGTGATGTGTCATTGGAGAGTAGGATCCCCATCTACTTGTCATATACCTTTAGAGTGATATTTGGAAGTCTTCTATGATTTGAAAAAGACAGATATGAGTTATCCCAATCTTTACGTCTTTCTTCCACCATTAGCTTTCAATTGAAGATTTCCTGTGTGATAGAAGATTTCCTGAATACTATCATCATTCACCTCTGGGAGATAGAATATGATTTTATCCTCTTCAACCGACATAAATTTCTGTTTAGAGAGAATAAATTCAACTGGATATACCTTTCCTAGCCAGCACGCTTCCTTACGGTCAGTACCGTCTAAAAGATAACGATTCTTTTTCTTTTCTTTTTACTAACTTTTTATAATCCACTCTTGTTTCTCAAGGATGAAGGATAGAATTTCCTGCTCACTGACATAACGTGGGCAGGTCACATACAATGTTCCATCTTCCTTAACCCTTAGATACATTTTCTTATTTCGCTTACGTTCAACTACTAGATTTCGTAGTTCACCACCAATATTGATTTGTCTCCATGTATGTATAATACCTCAATTTTTCAATATAACTAAAAATATATGTTGTCTATTAGTTTTGGATATGATAATATATTTTAGCACATGGCGGCTATGGTGAAGTTGGTTAACACACTGATTGTGGCTCCAGCACTCATGGGTTCGAGTCCCATTAGTCGCCCCTATAGTAAAAAATCCGTTGAATAACGGAATTTTTATTTTATTTACTATGGATGAAAGAGACTTTAGATATTCCGTCACTTTTCGAATCCTGTTCTAGTGTAGATTTATCTGGTTTATAGGAATCTACTGATGGAAATAATCTGATTTCACCTAACGAAGAAGCTAGAGAAAGATAATCAATATCAGTTTGATTGATTCCAAGTTCAATAAAATATGGAACCTTGGTTGATTGTTCGTCTTTCAACGATAGTCCTTTATGGTCTTTAATTGATATTACTTCTGCATGTCGTATCAGTATACCTGTAATTGGTATTTCTTTTCTTCTGTGAGATTGAAACATGGATATCTGCATACATCCCTCTTCAATACTACCTAGTGAAGATACATTTGTTTCTAATGTAAATATGGTCATTCCTTTCTTGAAGTTTTGTAATTGCAAGATCACGAACTTCTTTTTCGTTATACAACATATCTTTATAAAACATAGAACCCTTTGGTATCATTCCTTGAATCGATGTATATTTACCAATAATATCTGCTTTTTCATTCCATGTATATGCTTGCATATACTTCTCTGAATTTGAATCATTGTTAGATCTTCTGTTTTTGATTTGTGTACGTGGTGGAATATTATGCTTTGCGATATATGTTGTTTTTAAATTGATTGTTTTTGCAAGATAATATCGAAATGCAATTACATTAGCTATAACACACAAGCATAGTATCACTACAATAATTCCTGTTCTTTTGATTTTTCTCATTCATTTACCCTCAAACTTATATATGTTTCTTGAGGGTATTTTCCATAAAAAAATTCCCAAGCTTACGCTCAGGAATTTTAAACTAACCTACATGTTCAGCAAGATATGTTTTAATTGTTTCTCTTTGGTCTGGCTTACTTGGTTTGCACTGTTCTACTTGTGCTTCACCAGCAAGTAATTTCGTAGCCATCGCAGCACAACCTGGGTTACCACAAGCACCGCAGTTATATCCAGGTAATAAAGCTGTTAACTCTTCCTTACGATTATCTTCCTTTACATAGAACTTAATGGAAGCAAACGCTAGCACAGCACCTAAGACAGCACCTAAAACTAACATCAAGCCGAAGCCTTTTAACATTGCGACTACCATTATTCCTCCTCTGTTTTTTGTGGAGCTTGGCGAACACTACATTCGCTGATTCCACATGCAGAACACTCTACCTTTAAGTCTTCACAACCTTCAGGTTTTGGTGTTCTTTGATTCAGTCTTAATAACCATACATTTAGGGCAAAGAAACCTATAGCTAATAAAACCGCAACAACGATTCTAAGCACGGCTTATACTAATCCAGCAAATGCAGAGAATGCAATTGCCATAATTGCTGCACAGATGAAAGCGATAGGATTGCCCTGGAATGCCTTCGGAATATCGTTCTGATTTAAACGTTTACGGATTGTTGCAAAGATAACTAGCATCATCATAAAGCCAGCAGGAACTGCAATTGAGTTTACCATTGTCTCAACTAATGTATACTTCTGTGTAATGTTATCCATTGCTACATAAAGTACTGCACAGTTTGTTGTAATCAAGGGTAAGTAAATACCCAATGACTTATAAAGTTCTGGTGAGAACTTTCTTAACGAACAGTTCAACGAAACTGAACGAAAAGCTGCAATCAATAAGATGAAGCAGATAAGTTCCATAAACTCTAGTTCAAAAGGAACTAATACAAAATAGTAAAGTACCCCATGCAAGAATGGATGCACCGAAAGATAACGAAGATAACGGCTAGACCCATACCTACTGCAGATTCAAGTTTTGTAGATACTCCCATGAAATGGGCACATACCTAAGAACTTAGTAAGAATAATATTGTTAATCAGTAATCCACTGATCAAGAGTGTAAATAAGTTCATTATTTAGCAGCTCCTTTCTTTGCTGGCTTAGCAAGATAGTTCTTGTAAGCAGCTACACCAGCAGCTAAGCATGCAAATGTAATGAATGCACCAAACTGCTCTGTGAAACATTGGAATTTCAAATCCTTCTGGAATAATTCTAAATGCAAATACAACATTGTTTGTAAATGGATTTGAGAAAGATAATCCACCAGTACCTAACAACTGTCTGATGAGTGACATTGCAAGAAGTGCACATGTGTAAGCACAACCCTGTTGTAATCCATCAACGATAGATTCAAGTACTGAATGCTTGCATGCATATGCTTCAGCACGTCCTAAGATAATGCAGTTTACTACAACTAAGTCTAAGAATGCGCCTAACGCTGTAAATAGACTTGGTGTATATGCATGCATAAACATAGAAACGATAGTAACTAATGTTGCAATAATAACGATATAAACTGGAATGTGAATATCATCTGGTGTGATTGGTGCAATAAGTGATACTAAGATATTGGATAATGTTAATACGATAATTACCGCAACACCCATACCGATTGCACTATTTAAGCTTGTTGTAATCGCTAATGTTGAACAGATACCCAAATAAGTTGCAAATACAGGGTTTTCTGTCGCTAATTTAGAGAAGAAGCCTTGACCTTTTACTTTATTTTTCGCTCATACCTTCCTCCTTACTTTGTTGCAGCCTGCAAGGCTGTTGTAATCATTGCTCTGAGTGATGTACTTGTGAATGTTGCTCCTGTTGTAGAGTCTACCTTACTTTCAAGTGTTACTCCCTTGTACTTATCTAACTCAGCTGCTTTTTGTTGCTTGGTCGCCTACGCTTTCTGTATCGTTAAACTTTGTTACTTCGATACTCTTTACTGACTTACTTGCTACATCTACTGTAACTGTTGCTTCATTTATTCCCTTCAAAAGCCATGTGCTTTTGCATGCATAGACAGCTGTTGTGCCATCATTGCTTGTTTCTGAACATTCTGCTTTGTTGTCTTTGAAGTCTTCTTTACCTAACGCTACTGGCTCTGCTTTTTGGTGCAGGTGTAGCTGTCGCATTTTCATCATAAGAGATGTTATTCATCTTATTGAATACTTGTCTAGCTTGGTCTGACTGCTTTTCCTACTGCAGTAGTTGTAATTGTTGCACCAGAGATGAGTGGCATTGTGTCTGATGAAGTAAGTTTTAATACATCACTTACATATGGATCCTTGAAATGCCTTATCACCCTTACCAGCTGTTTCAGCTTGTTCTAATACACTATATCCAGCAACTGAACCATCATTGTTATAAGCAATCATGAATGTAAATCCATCAGCGTTATAACCTGTAGAATGTAATGTAAAGATTGTTCCCTTACCTTCCGCATTATAAATACCGTCAATAAGTTTTTCTTCACCATCTTTTAATTCAAGAAGGCCAATCTTGTCTTCTGTAACATCTGTAAATGTTGCACCTGGGTAAATTACTTCAAGTGAAGACTTAACAGATGCTAATGCATTTTCTTCAATAATAGGAGCGGTAATCGCATTTACTGTTGATAGTAGAATTCCACACACTGCACAGAGAATACCGAGCATGCATGATTTATATACTCCTGAAGTCTTATCAATTTTCATACGAGCACCTCCTTACTTTTGTTGCAGCCTGTAAGGCTGTTGTAATCATTGCTCTTAGTGATGTACTTGTGAATGTTGCTCCTGTTGTAGAGTCTACCTTACTTTCAAGTGTTACTCCCTTGTACTTATCTAACTCAGCTGCTTTTGTTGCTTGGTCGCCTACGCTTTCTGTATCGTTAAACTTTGTTACTTCGATACTCTTTACAGACTTACTATGCTACATCTACTGTAACTGTTGCTTCATTTACACCTTCAAAGCCTTTTGCCTTACATGCATACACAGCTGTTGTGCCATCATTGCTTGTTTGTGAACACTCTGCTTTGTTGTCTTTGAAGTCTTCTTTACCTAACGCTACTGCGGAAGCAGACTTTAATGCCTTCGCAATCATTGCGCGTAGTGACTTACTTGTGAAAGAAGCACCTGTTGTTGAGTCAATCTTACTATCTGCAGTTGCACCAACATATTTCTTTAGTTGTTCTTCTTTAGTTGCAAGATCACCAACTTCTTCTGTATCACTGAACTTTGTAACCGCAAAGGATACAACTGTCTTCTTAGCTACATCAATTGTAACTGTAGCTTCGTTAACACCTTCAAATCCTTTTAGCCTTACATGCATATACTGCAGTTGCACCATCATTACTTGTTTCTGTACACTCTGCATTATTTTCGCTAAAGTCTTCAGCACTTAATGCTACTGCCTCTGCTGGCTTATCATCCTTCTTAGGTTCTTCAGCAACCGTTGGAGTCTTCGCTGTTAAGCTTGCACCAACAAGAAGAACTGACACTAAGAATGCACACATTGCGATAATTGCCTTACGAGCAATCTTCGCTGCATCCTTGATCTGGCTACCATCAAGTAACTGATCAATTGCAGGAGTTAACATATTCATGATTAAGATGGAGAACAATGCACCATCTGGTAAGTTAGCCTTCCAGCGGATAATCAATGTAAGAGCTGCAGCACCTACTGCAAATACATATCTACCTGGAATTGATACTGGTGAAGTAACTGGGTCTGTTAACATGAACACACCTGCAAATAATACACCACCAGCTAATACGTTAACGATTGCGTATTCAAAACCTACACCGTGGATGAATCCAACAATGAGTGATACTACGAATACCGTTAAGATGTATGTCACTGTTAAACGATAGTCAATAATACGTCTAGCAATGAGATATACTGCAACGAGAATTAATAATAATGCACATGAGCCACCGATAACACTCTGGTAGTTACCAAAGAGCATACCGGATAAGTTACCAAATTGATCTAATACTTCATGTAATGCACTACCTTCAACTACCCAACCATAGGACTTCAATACTGCAAGTGGTGTAGCACCTGTTTGAATATCAGCTGCGACACTTGCACCAAATGAGTTCATGATAATTGCTTCTGCGAAAGCTGCTGGGTTGAAGATGTTTTGGCCAAATCCACCAAATAGCATCTTACCAAACAAGATTGCAATTGCAGTCGCAATAATAATTGCGTAGAAACTAACATTAATTCTTGTAATTAATGGAATAATTAAACCTGTTACCCAACCATAGGAATGTAACAATTCTTTTGCAATATCCTTCTTCTTTCTTGCAAGTAAGTACAATGTTTCAGTACATAATGCAGTTACAACAGAAGCAAGTGATAATAGAACAACACGAATACCTACTGCAGTACCGTAAGTCATTCCATACCAGATTGCAGAAGCAACTGTCACAACAACCAAAGCTAAGCTAAGTTCTAACATAATACCTGTTGTAGATTGTTTAGCCGCATAGTTAGGCGCTACTTTATATGAAAATTTCATTTTTCCTGCCTCCTATTTCTTTGCCTGTGCTGCTAGTTTTGCACGTACAAATGTCTTTGCACGTCTAACATTCTCAGTTACTTCAATCTTAGATGGACATACATATGTACATAAACCACATTCAATACAGTTCATTACATCTAAACGCATTAATGTATCATAGTCTACAGACTTATGTTCAGAAGCGATACGTACTGGTTGTAATCCGGATGGGCATGTTTCTGTACAACGTCCACAACGTAAACAAGCAACTGTATCTGGCTTTTCATACTTCTGAATTGTAAGACCATTGTTTCTGTGGCATTACTACAAATTGATCGTTAGGAACTGCACGGCCCATCATTGGTCCACCAGCAAGTAACACTACATCATCTACACCATCTTTGTATCCACCAACAGCATCGATAATGTCATGTACCTTTGTTCCTACTGGAACATAAACGTTCTGTGGATTCTTAACTGCATCACCTGATACTGTTAAGTACTTATGTGTGACTGGCATACCATTTACAATCGCATTACCAAACGCAATTGCTGTAGATGCGTTGTTAACGATACATCCAGCTTCAATTGGCAATCTATCATAACGCTTGTTTGTTAACTGGTATACAAGTGTTCTTTCCCAACCCATTGGGTATACATTAGGAACGATACGCACCTCAATTGGTGTGCCCTTGAATAATTCTTGTAATTGGGCAATCTGTTCCTTCTTGTCTTCCTTGATTGCAACACAACCAGCCTTTGCATTACTTAACTTGAAGAATGCAAGTGTACCTACCTTGAGTAAGTCCATGTTTTCTTCAATGTTCTTATAATCTGATGTTAAGAATGGTTCGCACTCAACCGCATTCACGATAAAGAGATCTACATTCTCTGGCTTTGCATACTTCACGTAAGATGGGAATCCTGCACCACCTAAACCGAGCATACCGGAATCCTTAGCGAATGCATGCAATTCCTGCCAGCTAGCCTTTTCATAATCAAACTCCGCAAACGCACGTTCTACTGTATGTTTGTGGTCATTTTGAATACGTAAGTGTTCAATCATTCCACCGCCAGCACCTAAGAACTTTTCGATACCTGTAACAGTACCGGAAACAGACGCAAAGAGTGGTAAATAGAATGCATCATTTCTTTCTGCTATCTTTTGTCCAATCTTAACTTCATCTCCAACTTGAACGAGTGGTTGGCATGGGGCAACACCGTTTACAAGCGGAATCCAAACAACATCTGGATCGATAGATTTCAATACTTCTTTATGAATCGTCCAATCCTTATGTCCATTTAAATGAAGCTTCATTGGTCCTGTAAATATTGACATAATTTTCTTTCCTTTCCTCATCTGAAATCACACAAAATTATAACATATTCCAACGTTAACAGTAAGATGCCTTTTTATGATATAGTTTTAGATATGAAAAAGAAAAATAACTAAAATTATTAATCAGCGCATTGAAAGCGTTTGTACACTACTTGCTGGCTGTACAACAAAAGAGAGTAAAAACAGTACCTCTAGCACAACTTCAACCAATAGCGAAAGTCTGACCAAATATGAAAAATGTGAGTTCTGATGTAGGCTTCGATACAATCTATAGTTACATGGAATACACCACAAATACAGAAACAGCAGCTGCTCACTTTCAGGACAGCGCTTCTCTACTTCGTTATTACAATCAGTTGTTTGATATTTATAACGACTATGATGGTATCAACAACCTAAAGACAGTTAATGATAACGCTGGTATCAAACCAGTCAAAGTTGATAAGCCAATCATTGACATGTTGCATATGGCAAAACAGTTCTATGATTACTCCAATGGCGAATTTGATATTACCATGGGTGCTCTGCTAAAGGTTTGGCATAAGTATCGTGAAGAAGGCATTAAACTAAACTCTGAGAAGAAACTCGGTAACCTTCCACCTGAAGAAGAACTTCTACAGGCTGCAGGTTGTAAAGGTTGGGATAACGTCGTTATCAACGATGAAGAAAGTACAGTCTATATCACACAAGCTTGTCAGTCATTTGATGTTGGCGGTATTGCGAAAGGTTACGCTACTGAATTAGTTGCACAAGAAGTGGGTCAGCACATGCAAGCAGGTTACTTCAACGTTGGCAGAAATATTCGTACAGTCAACAATAAACCAGATGGAACTACATGGAATGTTGGTATTGCTGATCCAGAAGGTGCATTACCAAATGGACTTGCATTAATCTCTTCAAAAGGATCCTTCTCATTTGTAACAAGTGGAGACTATGAACGTTTCTATATCGCAACAGACGGAAAGAGTTATCACCACATTATCGATCCATCCACAAATTACCCTGCAAGCCATTACCGTAGTGTCACAATCTTCACAGAAAATTCTGGTGTCGCTGACTGCTTAAGTACAACACTATTTACTCTCTCCATCGAAGATGGAAAGAAGGTACTAGAAGCCTACAAACAGGCAACTGGCAAAAGAAGCAAATGCAGTATGGGTTATGGATTTAGATAAAAACAAGGTGAAGGCAAAGAAACAAATGGCTATTATGTTGTTTCTAGCGAAGGCTTAAAAGATATTATTACTTACTAAAAAAAGCGATGAATTCATCGCTTTTTATATGATATCCCTTCCATCTTCTGGAAACGTTCTAAACAAGTAAAGAATAAATGGTAGTGAAATAATTGCAGTTGTAATCTCACTGACAGATTGAGCTGCTTCAATCCCAGTAATACCAAAAACATGCATGCAAGATAATGACTGCAGGTATTAGAACCAGTCCACTGCGTAACATTGCCAAGAATGTTGCAACAGCGCTACGTGATATTGATTGGAACAACATGTTTCCATACATCGTCATCGGCATTAATACTAAAGATACGCATTGGAAACGTAATGCCGTAGTACCAACCGCAATAACATCAGGATCATCTCTAAAAGAGTGCCACAAACTGTCCTGAGAAGGTAAATGCAATTACCGCAAGAATTGCCATTAGAGCTGTACCACTCTTAAGCGTAAAGTAGAATCCCTTCTTTACACGACTGTAGATTTTTGCGCCATAGTTGAATGAACTTACTGGTTGGAAACCTTGACCAATGCCAAGCGCAACACAGAACAAGAACGATACAATACGTGTTGCGATAGAAATTCCTGCAACAGCCGCATCACCATACATCGCAGATGTAGTATTTAATACCATCGTAGAAAGTGAGTTTAGTCCTTGTCGACTCAAAGATGGTAAACCTGTCGTAAAGATACGATTCAAAATTTCAGGCTTGTGTGTCACATATTTTAACTGCAATCTACTCTGTGTTTTCCCTTGCAGGTAAGGCAACATTAACACAAACATACTGATATATTGTGAGATCGTTGTACTAAGACCTGCACCAGCAATACCCATATGGAATACACGCACTAGAATGTAATCACCAAAGATATTTAAGACACCACCTAGTGTTAAACCAATCATCGCGTAGAAGGCTTTTCCTTCATAGCGCAAGATATTGTTTAATACACAACTCGATGTCATCGCCATACCTGCAAGCAAAATATAGAATGCATATATTCTTGCATATGGAAGAATCGTATCTGTACTTCCCATCATACGCATCATTGGATCCATGAAAATAAGTCCCACTACCATCACAATTGCACCTACAAGAATAGAGAGAAAGAAACTTGTCGATGCAAATATTCTAGCTTTTTCAACATTCTTTGAGCCTAACTGTTGTGAAATATTCGCACCAGCACCATGGCCAAACATAAATCCAAAAGGCCTGTAGAATGGACATCAAACTAAATACGATACCAGTTGCGCCACTGGCAGATGTGCTGATTGTTCCTACGAAGTAGGTATCTGCCATATTATAGATACTTGTTACGAGCATCGAAATAATTGTGGGGATTGCTAACTGCGTAATTAAGTGAGGAATTGAATCCTGTGTCATACGACGATAATGTGCCTCTTGGTTCATTGTAGACATATATACCATCCTTTCTATCTATAAAAGCAAAAGAGGAATTTCTTCCTCTTAAAGACTTACTTAGTAGGCTTACCTAATAAGCGGAACATATTCTTCTTGTAGATTTCTACACCTGGCTGATTGAATGGGTTGATATCAATCATATAGCAAGTCATTGCTGTAGCGATGAAGAAGAAGTAACATAGATAACCGAATGAATATTCCTTCATATCAGGAATTGAGATAATTAAGTTAGGAACTCCACCCGTTACTTCGTGAGCTTCAATTGTACCAAGACATGCCATCTTGTTGACCCAGTCATATGATTTACCAGCAAGGTAGTTCATCTGGTCACTATCTTCTGCATCATTTGGAATGAGTAAATCTTCTGTAGGATTTTCTACTTCTAAGATTGTCTCAAATAGAACTTTCTTACCTTCTTGGATAAACTGTCCTAAGCTATGTAAATCTGTTGAGAAGTTTGCGCTATCTGGCAAGATACCCTTACCATCCTTACCTTCAGATTCACCTAATAACTGCTTCCACCATTCAGCAAGCATTGCAAGTTGTGGTTCATACGCAACAAACATTTCTACATCATAGCCTTGGTTCTGTAGAATACGTCTGCATACTGCATATTGATATGCAGGGTTCTTAGGAAAGATCTGCAGTATTTAATTCCTTATATGCATCATAAAGACCAGCCATGATCTTCTTGATATCTACACCCATAATTGCAAGTGGTACTAAACCTACTGGTGTAATCACAGAGTATCTACCACCGATATCATCAGGAATAACGAATGTTTCGTAGCCTTCCTTATCAGCTAATGCCTTTAATGTACCACGTGCTTTATCTGTAGTCGCAATGATACGTTCCTTGCATTCTTCCTTACCATATTTCTTTTCCATGAATTCACGAAGTACACGGAATGCAAGTGCTGTTTCAGTTGTTGTACCAGACTTAGAGATAACGTTCATCACAACGCTCTTGTCTTCGATATGCTTTAACACCTGTGCAATATATGTAGATGAGAATGTATTACCTACGAAAATAACTTCTGTCTTATTTCCTGAGTATAGACCTTGAATCATTTCGATTGCGGCACGTGCACCTAAGTAAGATCCACCAATACCACATACAAGTAATACTTCAGCCTTAGCCTTAACCTTTTCAGCAACCTGTAAGATGCGTTCAAATTCAGCCTTATCATATGTTTCAGCCCAATCAACCCATCCCATGTAGTCGTTACCGGCACCTGTTCTTTCAAAAATTACTTTGTGTAGTTCATTTACTTTTTCTTGATAACTTTCAATACTTTCTTTGAGTAAAGCGTGTGATGTATTTAACTTCATCATTTTTAAAAATATTCTCCTTCGCCTCTTTGATCCATTCACTCATAGCATTTGCGATTGTCTGAAAACCCATTTTCATATTTGGTAAACTTGGTTTATGACCCATCGGTTTACGTCTATTTCTTGAGTGTGCTTTCTGTAGTGCTTTCAATGATAACTTGACATGACTGCTCTTGTCATCACATTCCAGGACTTTTAACTTTACAACATCCCCTACACTAACGAACTTTGAAATGTCTTTGACATAGCCATCGCTAATTTCAGAGATGTGGATCAGTCCACTCACATGATGTTCCAGTGCCACAAATGCACCATAGGGTTGAATCCCTGTTATTTTTCCTTCTACAATCTGTCCTGGTTTATATATCATTTTAGCATTTCCAATCGTTCTTAAGTATAGCACACTCAAGAAAAGATGTGTGGTATACTTTACTAGAGGCTTATTATGTTAATTTCATTAAATACGATACATATTATATTTTGTGCTATATTTGCGGCCGTTAGTGCGCAGCTATTAAAACCAATTTGTGCATTCGTTGTAGAACCTGAACACGATTGGGAATGGAGTTTAACTGTTGCCTCCGGTGGCTTTCCAAGTTCACATAGTGCGATGGTTTCTGCCTTAGCCCTATCGGTTGGTTTCCGCGAACGTTTTAGTTCAACACTATTTGCAATTACTATTGTTCTAGCAATCATTGTTATCTATGATGCCGCTAACGTGAGGTATTATAGTGGACAAAATATTAAAGTTACGCAACAATTAGTCAAGGATTTACAAGAGAAATATCCTCACGTCTTCGAAAACTCTATCTATAAAACAAAGCTTAAACCTGTACTTGGTCATCGATGGGTTGAGGTTGTTGGCGGTATTATTTGGGGGTTAATCGTTGCGTACATTTTCTATCTTGTAAAGTAAGGAAAGAGGCGAAAGTAATGAATGATACAGATTTCTATGCTGAAAGTAGTGCAGATCTAATTGCCCTAGAAACAGATCCAGTTCGCAAAGAGCTTCTACAGCGTATTCAGCATACATTGGACAAGATTCGTCCATATATTCAAGCAGATGGTGGTGACGTCTTCTTAGTAGGATATGCGGATGGTGTTGTTACAGTAACAATGACAGGAGCATGTAATGGATGTATGGTAATGGATTCCACATTAAACGATGGTATTAAAAGCTATCTTTATTAGATGAAGTACCAGAAGTACACGATGTTCGTTTACTAGAAACAAATCACTACGATGAATTTAACCCATATTACTAAAAATGTAGAAATATTTCTACATTTTTTTATTTTATTTTCATGTTTTCTGTCATTTCTATAAAAATTTCAGAGAAATCTTTCAAAAATTTTATAGAAATGATAAAAAGTCAGAAATTTTTATATTGAAACATCCTTTAAAAACGTTATAAATTTTTCATAACAAAAAGGAGATTCTATGGAAGACCTATTCAAAGATTTTGGTTCAAAAGTATTTGGCGAAAAAGAGATGAAGAGTCGCCTACCTCGTCCTGTCTATCTTTCTTGGAAAAAGACAGTCGCAAACGAAGGAATGCTCGACCGTATCACTGCAGATGCGATTGCCCATGCAATGAAACTTTGGGCACTTGATAATGGTGCTACCCACTTTACACACTGGTTCCAACCCATGACAGGTGGCACAGCTGAAAAACACGATAGTTTCTTAGAACCAGACATGAATGGAGAGCCATTTGCTCGCTTCTCTGGCAAGATGCTCATCAAAGGTGAACCAGATGCCTCAAGTTTTCCTAACGGTGGATTACGTACAACATTTGAAGCTCGTGGATATACATATTGGGATGTAAAGAGTCCAGTATTCATTCGCGATAATATCTTATGTATCCCTACTGTCTTTTGTATCTTACAGTGGTGAAGCCTTAGACAAGAAAGATCCTCTATTAAAATCATTAGAGGCTCTTAGCAAAGCCGCAACACGTGTTGTAAATATCCTTGGTGATAAAGATGTAAAGAGCTGTGATATTTCCGTAGGGTCTTGAACAGGAATACTTCCTCATCGACCGTAAATATTTTGATCGTCGATTAGACTTACGTTTTACAGGTCGTACACTATTTGGTGCACCTTCCCCTAAGACACAGGAGTTAGATGACCATTACTTTGGTGCAATTCCACCACGTGTAGCAGCCTTCATGAAGGAAGCTAACCAAGAACTTTGGAAGCTAGGTATCTACGCAAAAACAGAACACAATGAAGTTGCGCCAGGACAGTTTGAACTAGCTCCTATCTTTACCAATGGTAATGTTGCGGTTGACCAAAACCATCTCATCATGGACATTCTTCGTGAAACAGCTAAGAAACATGGATTAGCATGTATCTTACACGAGAAGCCATTCCAAGGTATCAACGGTTCTGGTAAACATGATAACTACTCCATCATCACAGATGATGGACAAAACCTATTCTCCCCAGGAGATAAACCAGCCGAGAATATTCGCTTCTTATTATTTATCTGTGCATTTATTCGTGCAGTTGATACTTACCCTCTTCTACTTAGAATGAGTGCTTCCTGTACAGGTAATGATCATCGCTTGGGCGCTAATGAAGCTCCCTCCAGCAATCATTTCCATCTATCTCGGAAGTTATATCGAAAATATCCTCTATGATATCTACACAAAGAATCATAAGAAACCAATCACACAAGAAGAAAGGACATCCTTTAACCCTGTGACAGGTTTATCTTATATTCCTCACGATAACACAGACCGCAACCGTACATCCCCGCTTGCCTTTACAGGTAATAAGTTTGAATTTAGAATGCTTGGCTCTTCCATGAGTGCATCCTTCTCTAACACAGTGCTTAACGCCATCATGGCAGAATCACTCAATCAGATTGCGGATGAACTCGAAGGTATCAAGTATATCCAAGATATCCGTGAAAAGGCATTAACTATCTGCCGTAAATTAATAGAGAAACATAAGCGAATTCTATTCTCTGGTGATGGCTATAGTGATGAATGGGCAAAGGAAGCAAAGCGTAGAGGCTTACCAAATGTGAAGAGTTTTATTGAGTCTACAGAAGTACTCAATGACCCTTCTGTTATTAACCTCTTCACTTCCTTAAATATCTACTCTGAAAAAGAACTCGCTGCCAACCGTATCATCCTACAGGAACAATACGAGAAAGATCATGGGTATTGAAGTTCGTACAATGATTGAGATGGTACGCAAGGATATCTTACCTGCACAAACAGCTGAACTAAAGTTCTATAGCGATGCTGTAAACGCAAGTGGTAAGAGTGCTCCAAAAGTTTATTCTTGATCACACTAATGCAGTTTCTACGTTGATTAATCAAACCTACCAAGCAGTCCAAGACTTAGAAGAAGCTTGGCAGAAAGTAACTGCAACTGGTAATACATTCGAGGTTGGCCAAAACATCTACTATAAGATTAATCCACTTATGGATCAGTTAAGAGATGCAGTAGATAGCTACGAACAAATCGCATCAAGAGAATTCTACAAGTTACCTTCTTACGAAGATATTCTATTTAATATAAAAAGAATGCATGGTCACTCAACTAGTTAGTCAGATGAGTCGCCATGCATTTTTCTACACTATTATTTTTCTTCTTTTCTAATTGTTGGTGAATGAAATCTCGAACCAACACAAAGATGACTGAGAATACTGGCACACCGATAAACATACCGAAGATACCGAATAATGCACCGCCAATAATAATCGCAAACATAACATAGAGCGTTGGTAAACCAACTGCTCCACCAAGAATACGTGGACCAATGATATTGCCATCTACCTGCTGTAAAATCAGAATGAAGATTGCAAATTCAAGTGCCCTAAACGGATCAACCAATAGCAAGATCAAGATACTAGGAACAGCTCCTAAGAATGGACCAAATACTGGAATCATATTTGTTACACCAACTAGCACACTAATTAAAGGTGTATAAGGCATATTCATAAACGATAGGATAATGTAGCAAAGAATACCAATAATCAACGAATCTACTGCTTTACCTGCGATAAAACTATTAAATGTATTAATTGTTAAACGAGAAATTTTGATAATTTTTTCTGTTGTCTTCTCTGGAAGTAATGCATATAGTACCTTTTTGGTTTGGCGCTTTAGCTTTGGTTCATCTAATAAAATGTATAATGCGATAATCATACCAATCAAGAAGTTCATGACTCCCTTAGCAAATATTACACTGTACATCAAGATGGCGTTTAAGCTACTTGCTAGGTTGGATACCCAATCACCCAACATACTAGCACCTCTATCGATGACTGGATTCAATGTCTTCAATAAATCTTCACTCAAGAAGTTATTTGATTCAAAGAAATTACGAGCAGTTTCTACATATCCTTCAAAGGATGAAAGGAAGGTCTGAATAGAAGAAATCATCTGTGGAATTAGAATCGAGAAGAATACAAACAACATGATAATTCCAATAAACAATGCTCCAAATGAGGCGATAATCTTCTTCGTACGTGGTTTTAGTGATGTCTTTCCCAACCAGCTATACTCAATAATTTTTCTTAGTGGGATTTAACAGAAATGCAATTTCCTAATCCATAAATAAATGGTGAAAAGAGCCACAAAGATAGCGTGGAATACACCATATAAAAGGCTCAACATTATTAATCAGCGTGTAAAAACGCTACAACTAGAATTCCCTGAAATCGAAAAATGCTTTAATATTTTTCAATTGTTTCTTCTTTTAATTTTCGACCATTTCATACGCAAAAACCTCCACATTGATTATACCAGTTTTTAGAATATGTTTAAACACGAACATATCAATTGACAAACAATCTTTCTAGTGTTTTTAATAATAACGTCTTTTATCAAGAACTGAGGTAGAGAGTCAGCTCAGTAACCTCACACCAACCTACTGCTTCCAGCAAGGTGGTACTGCTGACATCGATAAGGAAAAGAGCTAAAATACGTTCAATATCCTCTTTCATCTGTCGTATAAAAAAGACAAAACGAAGGAGGTTTTTATTATGTCAAAGTATTATTTCTCATCCGAATCAGTTACAAGTGGTCACCCAGATAAAATCTGTGATTTGATTGCGGATTCTATCTTGGATGCGGCGCTAGCGCAAGATCCAAAAGCACATATGGCTGTTGAAGCTACAATCAAAGATGATACAATCTTCATCTATGGTGAAGCTGGCACAACTGCAGTAATCGATTACGCTACTATCGCAAAGAAAGTTTTAAAGGATATTGGTTACCCTGAAGAATACAATGTCATCCTAAAGGTAAACAAGCAATCTGCAGAAATCAACTCTGCTGTTGGACATCAGGAATACAGTGCTGGTGACCAAGGTATTATGTTTGGTTTTGCAAGTGATGAAACAAAGTCCTATATGCCATTTGCGATTGACTGCGCACACATGCTCGCAAAGCGTCTTGAACAGGTACGTCGTGAAAACCCTACTCTTTTAGGACCTGATGGTAAGACACAGGTTACAGTAGAATATGACAATGGCGAACTCAAGAGAATTGAAAACAATCGTTGTTTCTACACAACACAGTAAAGATATTACACAAGAAGACTTAAAGAAGCTGATCCGCGAAGAAGTCATCAACAAGGTTGTTAAACCAGAACTCATAGATGAAAATACAAAATTCTTCATCAACCCTTCCGGTTCCTTCGTTGTTGGTGGTAGCTGGGGTGACTCTGGTACAACTGGACGTAAGATTGTTGTAGATACATATGGTGGATACGCACCTATCGGTGGTGGATGTTTCTCATCCAAGGACCCTACAAAGGTTGACCGTTCCGCAGCTTACTATGCTCGTTACGTTTGCCGCAATATCGTAGCTAAATGGTCTAGCAAAGAAGTGTCAGATTGAACTTGCATACGCGATTGGTGAACCTAACCCTATCTCTATTAACGTAAATAGTTTCAATACATCAAAGTATAGTGATGAAGAGTTAGAAGAAATCGTTAAGAAGAACTTCAACTTCTCCGTTAAAAATATGATCAAGGAATTAGATCTTGAAAGACCTATCTATACACAGACAACAAACTATGGTCACTTCGGTAAGCCTTACTTACCTTGGGAACAATTCAAGAAGATTGAATTATAACATCAAGCGACAGTAATTTGTCGCTTTTCTTTATCCAAAAAATAATGCATGTAGAACTATCATCCTACATGCATGTATATGATTTAGTTTTGGTGAATCAACTTATAGCCTTCCATGACAGCATGGCATCTTGGACATAGTCCATTTTCATCCACATGTTCATCATAGTTCCAGCAACGTGGACACTTCTCTCCACTAGCCTTTCTCGACCTTCGCTGCTGCTTCTCCTTCTACAAGTTCAACCTGAGAAACGATTAACCACTGTGCTACTGTAGCACCTAGGTTCTTTTCTACAAGTTCCTTGTCTTCCTTTGGAAGAGTTAGGATAATCTTAGCCTCTTGGCTAGATGCGATTAACTTTTCATTACGAGCTTCTTCATTTGCCTTTGTAACAAGAGCACGAACATCTAATAGACGTTTGATTTCATCACGTAATGTTTCAGCTTCTGCGTATTCCTTTACTTCTGGGAATTCTTCGTAATGTACAGAGTTTGCGCCTAAGTGTGAAAAATGTGTCCAGATTTCTTCAGCAGTAAATGCTAAGAATGGGGCCCAAAGCTTCACAAGCGCATCCGCACAGTTCCAGTATACGGACTGTACTTGTCTTCTACGGTGATCGTCCTTGGCACTTACATATAAGATATCCTTTGTAAAATCACAATAGTAAGAAGATAAGATATTAACCATGAAATACATCAAATGCTTATTTGCGGATAGGTAGTTGTATTCTAATACATCCTTACGTACATCCGCAACTAAGTCGATTGAGTAATACTGAGAACTTGTTGATCAACACGTTCTAGATTTTCAAAGGCAACCATATCTGTTGCAGGGTTGAAGTCTTCTCCATTTACATTACCTAGCAAGAAACGGAATGTATTACGAATCTTACGATACTGATCAGAAACCTGCTTGATATTGCTTGGGCCTAACTTTAAATCTTCTCTAAAGTCAGAAGACATTGCCCAAAGACGGAATACATCTGCACCATTCTGGTTGATGATATCCATTGGGTTTACAACGTTACCAACAGACTTAGACATCTTTTCACCCTTAGAGTCTACAACGTAACCATGGGATAAGACTTCCTTGTATGGAGCCGTTCCATTCACTGCTGTAGAAACGATAAGGGAAGAGTTAAACCAACCACGATACTGGTCAGAACCTTCAAAGTATAAGTCACATGGATAACCATCGCCACGAGCGATTAATTCATTCCAGCTTGAACCAGAATCAAACCATACGTCCATGATATCTGTTTCCTTACGGAATTCACCATTTGGTGACTTTTCATTTGTATAACCTTCTGGGAGTAAGTCCTTTGCGTCTTTTTCAAACCAAACATTTGAACCATATTCATTCATGAGTTCAGCGATATGATCAAAGACTTCCTTTTCCATGATTGGTGAGTTATCTTCACAATAGATAATTGGAATTGGAACACCCCATAGACGCTGTCTTGAGATACACCAGTCACCACGGTCCGCAATCATATTATTCATACGTTTTTGACCAAAGGAATTATGCCACTTAACGTGGTTATTAATCTGATCCAATGCCTGCTCACGTACCTTCTCAATCGAACAGAACCACTGCTTCACTGCACGGAAGATAACCTTCTTCTTTAAACGGTCATCATGTGGGTATGAGTGAGTAATATTTTCTACTTGTAGTAAGTAGCCCTTTTCACTCATGTCATGAATGATAGCCTTTGAACAATCCTCAAAGAACATACCCTGGTAAGAGCCTGCTTCTTCATTCATATAACCACGCTCATCAACTGTACAGATTGGTGGCATACCATTCTTCATACATACAAGATAGTCATCCATACCGTGACCACCAGCTGTATGTACAATACCTGTACCATCTTCATCTGTAACGTGAGTACCTAAAAGACATGGACATTCCTTGTCTAATACAACATGATGATATGTAACACCTTCGATTTCCTTACCAGTAAATGTCTTTAGGATACCTAGATTTTCAAGATTAAACTTTTCAAGTAAGCGGTCAACAAACTTTTCAAGCACGACAAGATTACCAGCACTTGTCTTAACTACTGCGTATGTAAGATCTGGATGAACAGACACTGCCATGTTTGATGGAATTGTCCAAGGTGTTGTTGTCCAGATTACAAAGTTATCATCTGTAGCTAATACACCCTTACCATCTCGCAATTGGGAACTTAAGATAGATTGTCGCATCCTTAACATCCTTATAGACAATTTCAGAATCCGCAACTGCTGTCTCATTGTATGGTGACCAATAAACAGGTTTTAATCCCTGGAAAATCATTCCATTTAAAGCCATCTTAGCAAAAGATTGAATCTGACGAGCCTCAAAACCTTTTGTTAGTGTGATATATGGATGTTCATAATCCGCAATCTGACCTAAACGTTTTTCAGTTTCCATCTGCTGTGCAATCTGTTCGTGTGCATATTCTTCACACTTACGTCTAAACTCAGCAGCGGACAATGCCTTACGGTCAACACCTAACTTCTGGATAGCATTTTCAATTGGTAATCCGTGTGTATCCCATCCTGGAAAGAATGGTGTATAGTAACCAGACATCGCATGGCTACGAATAATAAAGTCCTTGATAGTACGGTTCATGGCTGTACCTGCATGCAGGTTACCATTTGCGTATGGAGGACCATCATGTAAGATGAATGCCTTCTGTCCCTTGTGATGTTCTAGTAAGTTTTGGTAATAGTTGTCTTGTTGCCAATTCTTTAAAATACCTGGTTCTTTTCTGAGCAAGATTACCACGCATTTCAAACTCTGTATTTGGCATGTTTAGCGTATCTTTGTAGTCCATATGACCCTCCTCTTTTATAAAAATAAAAACGTCCTTAAAAATCTAAGGACGTCTAAACGCGGTACCACCTTAGTTTATGACTTGATTGTCATACACTCTTTTCTTCTTTAACGCAGAAGGTACGATTACTCACAGGTGATTCTATTAACAGGCTTCATATTCGTTTTCAGCATACACGAACTCTCTTATCAATCCACTTCTGTTAAAGCATGTCCTGATCAATGCAATTCTTTATCAGACTCTTCCAACCAATCCATATCAGGAAGTTTTGGAAGTCTAAAGTTATCTAAACTCTTTTGTAAATCGGTTAGTTGTTGGCTCAGATCACTCTTTACCTCACCAGCTTCAGTATACAGTTGCGATAGATCCAGCAATATGGAACGCGCAACGGATAAAAGCTTCTTTGACAATCTCATCAGCGTTATCCTGTGCTCTTGCCATTACATCGTTAGCTTCCTGCAAAGATAATCTGGTAATACTGTCGGCCGCATCTTTCCGCACATCTACTGCACGCTCAATCTCATTGTAGCGTGTCTGTAAGTCCTCCAACTTTTCTGTTGTTTCAACCATCTGTTCTTGATAGAGTTCCAACTTTCTTTGAAGGAAGGCAACTTGCGCAGCGTATTGCTCCATCACATCATCAACCGCAAACCGATCATAGCCATTTTTCATGATGCGAAATGTCGGTTTTCGTGTCGTCATGTTCTCTCCTCTTATATACTCTGCAGAAATTCTGCAACGATTCTTCCTGTACGTGTCTTTCGACTAAAACCTAAGAAGGTAAATCTACCTGTTCCACGTATAGAAATAACACTCCCATTATTGCATATTTTATCAGGCTCTTCAAGTTCGATATGATTCACCTGCACGTATCCTTTTCGTATCAAATCCTTTGCATCACTACGACTAGAATGGGTTAAAGCAGCCACGATTGCATCCGCTCTTTCACTTGCCACAACAAGAGAAAGTTCTTTGGTCTTAAAACTCCTGTTTTCGGTCGTTCATCAATCTGCTCAAATGATACCGTTAGCTGATTGATGCGAATCAAAGTGATTTTTGATAAAATCAACCATATGTTCGGATGTATAGAGATAAATTGCATCTTCTTCAATCCAGAAATCGCCAAAGCTACTCTTCTCTATCTGCAGATTCATGATTGCTCCATATACATCACGATGTCTAATCGTACGAAAGCGCTGATCAATCTTAGCCTTCATGCATACTATATCTGAAAAGCCATCCTTCTCTTCATAGAAAGATGACTTTCTTTTTTACGTGCTTCATCGTATCCACCATCATAGCGAACAAAAGCGGGATGGAGTGAATATCTTCTGGACAACTGCCTGTTCTTCTTCCGTTAAGAATGCAGAACAAACACTCTTATGCCAACGTTCACTCTTTTCTTTTAAGTCGTGTAAATGTGCAATCAGAGAATCGTAATTCCCTAGATTATTCATCTTCACCCTTATCAAGTGAGATATTACCTTCAACACCAACATTTCTTGGTGCACAGAAGATAACATTATGACCAACCTTTCTGAATTGTTCCATCTAATGCGAATACTACACCAGATAAGAAATCAATTGTACGCTGTGCATATTCTCTTTGTAAACGGTGTAAGTTGATAATGCAGCCACGTGTTTGCTTTTAGTGACGTGCAATCTCCTCAGCCTGTTCGAAACTTCTTGGTTCGAACATTACCATTAATGTATTTTTAGAAATGTTATTCAAATTTGTTTGTTTTTTTGACTCGTAAGTACTCACTGGTTGTACCTCTCTTCCTGTAGAATTGTAATTCTTCGCCTTCATCTTCGTCTTCATCTACTGGTGCGACGAATTCTTTAATCTTGTTGAATACCATATACAATCTCCCTTTTTTATTATTTCTATTATAGCATTCCTAAATATGATAAACAACGCATACAACGCTGTTTTACAGTGTATTTCTGTAAATTTGTATTCATTTTCAACAAATCATAATCAAGTATATTGTCATGTTTCAAAAATATCGGTTAAAAATGTAACCATGTTAAAAAGTTTATTCTCCCATTTAGGGATATCAAAGTATGGATTTGCGTTGGAATTGTTCTACTTCTTTCTGTCTGTTTTTGGTTTTATAAAACAACCATTTCATTTCGGTTTCTTAAACTGTCTAGGAGTTCTAACAGCTATCCTATTCTTTATTGGAACATTTCGGCAAGCATGGCTCAAAGGTGATTTCCTCTTCCTTGAGTTCCAACGAAGTAAAGATTTAGATCCAACATATGCAGATTATCGGAAACGTATCTTGCTTGAACGAAGTCATCGTAACAATATCCCCCTTTATGCAAGTATCGTTCTGATTTTACTGTGTATCCTATTACCGTGTATTTTGTGATGGTGATCCATCACTTTTCTTTTGGCATCGATAGAAATAATAAAAATGCTTACCGAAGTAAGCATTTTTTTGATAGTGAGATGATGGGACTTGAACCCATACGTCCTTTCAGACAACGGATTTTAAGTCCGTTGCGTCTGCCGATTCGCCACATCTCCGTGGAGTTCCTGCCGGAGTCGGACCGGCGCTCGCAGAGTTGCAGTCTGCTGCCTTACCACTGGCTAAGGAACCAAGCCCTGTAAATTTACAGCGCTTTATTATTATACTGAAAGCATTCATCGAATGCAATAGAAGTATATCACTTTTTATTTCTAGTTTACAAATATTTTTTGTATTTTTTTCAAAGGGAAGAAACCGTTATTGTACTTTGACCTTATTCCAAAGATCGAGAGCTTTTGCTTTTAACTGTTCATCAAAATGGAATGTTTCATCCAATTGATATCCTGAACGTGGAACAAATGCTGGATTTTCAAAGAATTCTCCATCCGGTCCAGCAAGTTCTTCCTCAACACTCTTATCAACCGGTGTATATCCAACCCACTCAGCATTCTGTGACTGAACACTTTCACTGATAATGTAGTCGATAAACTTATTTGCAAGTCCAGGACAGTTGCTGTTTTTAGGAATAACCATTGCGTCAATCCATACGTTTGTACCCTGCTTTGGTGCTACCCAACTCATATCCATATTTTCCGTAAGAACGTTTGTCGCATCTCCAGAATACATGACAGCGATATCTTTTTCCGCATTCGTCATACCATCAATAACTTCATCCGTTACATAGGCAGGATCCATTGTCGCATTCATTTCTGATAGCCATTCATACGCCTCCTGGATTTCCTTTGGATTATTTGTATTCATAGAATAACCAAGTGCCTTAAATGCAATCATGAAGCCATCACGTTGTGAATCGTAGAAGAAGATTCTTCCCTTGTACTTTGGATTCTTGAGAATGTTCCAACCCTGTTCTTCAATATCCTTTTCATCAACTGTTGTTTTGTTGTATACAAGTCCAACATTACCCCAGAAATATGGAACAGAATATTCTAGTGTTGGATCAAATGCCTTTTGAGATTCTACAACGGAAGGATTGAGTAGGCCTAAATTTTCATAAGACTTCTTATCTAACGGTTGTAACATCTTCTCAGCTAGTAACTGCTCAATCATATAGTCACTAGGCACAAGTACATCATAAGATGAGCCACCAAGTAACTTTGTGTACATCATTTCATTGGACTCAAATAGATCGTAGTTAACTTTTGCGTTATACATTGTTTCAAAGTTAGAAATGACTCCTTCACCGATATATTCTCCTGCGTTGAATACATTGATAACGTTACAGCCAAACATCTCTTTTGCGTCACCAACTTGCTTTACTGCACTTTCATCATCCCCACCACAGCCAACAAGTGGAGCTACAAGTGCAGCGCATAATACTAATTTAGTTAGATTCTGTAATTTGCGCATTTAACTTTGCCTTTCTTCTTTCATTAATCATAGGTACAACATTTACGACAATGAGTACAACTGTGATGACATAAACAATAATCGCACTTAACGCATTAATTGTTGGGTTAACACGTTTTACGTTTGCATAAACATAGATAGAGATATTGGAGACACCAGGTCCTGTTGTAAACATGGAGATAACGAAGTCATCGAAGGACATAGAGAATGCCACAAGAGCACCTGCAATAATACCACCCTTAATCTGAGGAATGATAACCTTCCACATCGCTTGCCATGGAGTACACCCTAAGTCTAACGCAGCCTCTGCCATGTTCTTATCAATACGACGTAAACGTGGTAATACCGATAGGATTACATAAGGTGTACAGAAAGCAATATGCGCTAATAACATCGTTGTAAAACCTGTTTGAACTCTCAATGATGTAAAGAACAACATTAAGCCAATCGCAGTAACGATTTCTGGGTTTAGCATTGGTAAGTTATTTACCTGTTGGAATAACTCACGTGTAATGCGCTTAGACTTGGAAAGACCAATTGCTGTGATTGTTCCAATGAGTGTAGAAATTAATGTCGCTAGTACTGCACATAAAACCGTGTAATAGATTGCTTCTAAGATGGAACGGTTATTAAACATATTCTCATACCAACGTAATGAGAAACCAGTAAAAGCGAGTTAGTGATTTAGAACAGTTGAAACTAAAGAACACTACATAGAGAAATTGGTAAAATAGAAGAATGCCAAGATGAGGGCAAGATATAACTTCCGAAAATAGAATTTTTCTTTTCCATTAGTCTGCCTCCTCTGCTGGCTCTTTATCTAGTTTCTTTGTAACATACATCGAAATTAAGATAATGATTGCCATAATTAAACTGATTGCAGAACCAAAGTTCCAGTCACCAGTCTTGATAAAGTAATCTTCAATCAAATTACCAATCAATACATACTGACCACCACCAAGTAGCTTAGGAATAAAGAAGCTGGATACCGCTGGTAAGAATACCAGAGTAATGCCACTTACAACACCACTTAAAGATAGTGGTAATGTAACACGCATGAATGTCTGCTTATTATCCGCACCTAAAGTCACTAGCGGCAATCAATAAAGTTCTTATCAATCTTAGAAAAGAGCTGTATAAATTTGTAGAATCATAAATGGTAAGAAGTTGTACACCATACCAATATATACTCTAACTTCACTGCTAAATCCAAACCAGCCTAAAATACCCTTCCATGCATACGTACGTACAAGCATGTTAATCCACATTGGAAGTGTAATGAGTAACACCATGATTGCTTGAGAACCACTCTTTAGCTTTGCCATGATGTACGCTGTTGGATAACCTACAAGAATACAGATAGCTGTAGTGATGAATGCCATCTTTAAACTACGCCATAATACACTTGGAAAAATCGTATCATTGAAGAAACGTGTGAAGTTTTCAAATGTAAATTGAAGTGTTAAAACGGAATTACCTTTTACTGTCATTGCATACATGACAATCATGAACATCGGAATGACGATCATAATCATCATCCATACAAAATATGGATAGATTAATTTATTAAATGACTTCATCGTGCATTAACCCATCTTTCTCATTACATGAATGTCTTCAGGATTCCACTGTAGACCAATTCTTTCACCAGCTTCAATCTTATCTGTAGTTTCAATCTTTTAACTCACGACCCTGTGTAGAGAATGTAATCTGATAGTCGCCTTCTGTGATATTTTCATCATCAAAGTCATACTTCACATCCCAGATTTCAACACGAGAGTCATCTTCGATATTCCAAGCATATGCGTCAGCCCAACGAATGAGGTCTGTATCTAACGCTACAGATTCCTTAATATCATCAACTGTACGATAGAAGTCGAATGCCTGGATACCTTCTTCATTTTCAACGTCTTCAACTGCAGTTGGCTTAACAACATTAATCTTAACTGTAATCTTTGTGCCTGCACCTGTACCGAATGTACATGAGTATGTACCAATTTCCTTCTTCACATCATATTCTACATGTGTTAAGGAAACATCCTCACCCTCATCTGTCCATGCTTGCGCATTTGCACGCGCAATAACTTCAGAGTCTGTTAACTGATCAACGTCTTCAAGGTCCATTGTAAAGGAAGAGGCACTAATATGTTCTTTCGCTTCTGCATTGACAACGTCATGTTCTCCAGTTACATGCATTGTAACTGTCTTAGATGTACCAGAGGATGTTTCTACGATAACTTCATAATGAACACCCTTGAATAATACAGACTTCACTTCACCATTTAATAAGCCACGGTTTCTAGCAACAATGTCGATATCTTCAGGACGAATTACAATATCAACTGGTTCATTCTCACTAAAGCCATAGTCTACACACTCGTAATCTACATCATCAAAGTTAACAAGGTTATCCTTCTTCATCACACCATCGATGATATTAGAGTCACCGATGAAACGTGCACAGTATTGGTTAATTGGTTCGTTATAAACTTCTGTAGGAGAACCAACCTGCTCAATATCACCATCCTTTAAGATAACAATCTTATCAGACATTGTTAGAGCTTCTTCTTGGTCGTGTGTAACGAAGATAAATGTGATACCTACCTCACGCTGAATCTCTTTTAATTCAAGTTGCATTTCCTTACGAAGATTCTTATCTAACGCACTTAAAGATTCATCTAATAATAATACCTTTGGTTCATTGACAAGCGCACGTGCAATCGCTACACGCTGTTGTTGTCCACCTGACATCATTGTGACATCACGGTGTTCAAATCCTTCTAAACCTACAAGAGAAATCATACGACGAACTTTCTGATCGATGATATCCTTTGGCATCTTCTTAATCTTTAAACCAAACGCAATATTGTCATATACATCTAAGTGTGGGAACAATGCATAATGTTGGAATACTGTGTTTACATCACGCTTGTAGGCGGAATGCGAGCGATATCCTCTCCATCCATGATGACATGACCTTCTGTTGGTTCAATAAAACCAGCAATAATACGTAAGACGTTGTCTTACCACAACCAGATGGTCCAAGTAACGTTACGAACTCATTTTCATAAATATCTAATGAGATTCCCTTTAGTACGACTTGGTTGTCAAAAAGTCTTTACAACATTTTTACTTCAATCAATTTCTTTGCCATGTCTATTCTCCCTCTAAAATTCTGGTGGCGTGCTAATCCAAAGCACTTCTGCTGATTGTTTGCTACGATTTTCTAAATAGTGCGCTACGTCTCCTCGGATATAAAATGTATCCCCTCGTCTTACCACAGCGCCTTTTTTGTATCCCTCTCTTACAAGATAGATACGTCCACTTAATACATATCCAAATTCTTCCCCTTGGTGTGGTTCAATCTGTTTTGATCTAGCACCAGGTTCAAGTTTTAAGATAATTGGTTCCATATCATTCTTCTGTGCATTTGGAACAATCCAATGAGTTGTTACACCATCTTGTTCATCAACGAACACATCCTCTGGTGTAAATACAATCTTCTCCTCATGTTCTTCCGCAAAAAAGCGTGACATATCAACCCCTAGAGCTTCCGCAATATCTGCCAGTGTCTGAAGCGATGGAGATGTTAAATTACGCTCCAACTGTGACAAGAAGCCCTTCGTTAGTTCTGTTCGTGAGGCCAATTCTTCAAGTGTCAGGTCATTCTTGATTCGTAGCTGCTTGATGCGATGTCCGATATCTATCATAATCCCCTCATTTGTTTAGTTTTACTAAACTATTTATTAACAGTAACAAAACAATAATAATTATATGTAATTCAAGATGAAAATCAATAGTTTTTAAACTTTTTTTGTTTAGAGATTATAAACTCAAGAAAAAAATAAAAAGTCTTTCGACTTTTTAAAAATACCATACCCCATATTACCGCAATGATAACTGCCGGTAAAACGTTAGCTACTCGCATCTTTCGATCAAATACCATATTGACTCCAACACAGAATATCAAGATCGATCCAACACACGAAAGATTCTCTAATGCAACAGCTGGCACAACTGTATTTAACATCATCGCAAGCAAGGTAATACTGCCCTGAAAGATTGCGACTGGAGTGCTCGAAAACATACATCCCTTGCCAAGTGAAGCACTCATCACGCTCACTAAGATAAAGTCAATTACACCCTTGGCTGCTAGTACTGTGATATCACCACTAATACCATCTTTGATTGCGCCAATGACAGCCATCGCACCAATACATACTACACAACTTGTATTCACAAAGGCTACAACAAACTTTGTATCATTGCCATTATTACTTTTCTTTTTAACATAATCAGCGAACTGATTAATCTTTCCATCTAAATCAAAATACTCACCCACAATAGCACCAATTGCCAAACAGCAGATAACCATCATGATATTACGTGGAATTAACCTACCATTTTCAATCATTAACATCTGTTCCATCGCACCTGCAATACCCATAAAGATAACTGCTATCCCTGTTATTAAAAAAACAGTGTTTCTTGCATCTTCTCTTTCATTTTAGAACTAAAAGAGCAGCCAAACGTACCAGCTAGCACAATTAAAATGATATTGATGATCGTTCCGAGTCCTCGCATAGTTTCCCTCTTAGATAAAACTCACCAGTACTATTCTAGGCTTATAACTATACAGTGTAAATATGAACAGTGTTTTATTTTTTTACAAAATCAATTATAGATTGATGTCCTCTAGCATCTTCTTACAATATGCTTTCATACCATCTTTCAAAATATAATGGCCAAGCCCAGCTTCATCAACATCTTCCATCGGTTCCATTTCATATCCACTTATGACTGTCTTAACACCTGCTGGAGTAACTGCTTCTGCATAGGCTACTGAAACATGATAACCTTTTTCTTCCTGCTCAACTAACCAAGTTGCCAGTGCTCTTCCTATTTCTTTCATACAGCCACTACCTGATATTCTTCTTTGATATTAGCAGTATAGATATATAGGATATTGTTGCCCTTTTTCATACCTTTATTCTTTAAAAACTGTAAAATCACCAGTCTCATAATATTTTTGGAAATTATCTTCATCCACAAAAATTAATGTTTGATAGCCAATTAGCTTATCTTCATCATCTACCGCAAAAAAATAATCCATCCTTTGAGTTTTCATATAATCTACGCAAATAGGAAGTCGGCAAGTAACATTCGTCATCTGATGGCCATACTTCATGATCCAAACGAATCATCTGTGAAAAACAAGTTCTCATTGATTTCTTCATTCTTTATAATTCTCATGTATATCACCTCATGATTACATTGTATAAGATATGCAATTTCACTTCAAAATTCACCCATTTAGAAACATAATAAAAAGCCCGTTATCAGGGCCTACTATTAGTGCGGATAACAGGATTCGAACCTGCACGAGTCGCCTCACTGACACCTGAAATCAGCGTGTCTACCAGTTTCACCATATCCGCATCGCAATAGTAATTATACACAAGCTCACTTTAAATTGCACGAATTTATTTTTGAACGCTTTCTCAATGAAAAAAAGCCTAATAAAGTCACGAATATAACACCTAACACACTCACTATAATTGTTACTGGAAGTAGTTCAAAACCAAATGAAATTCCTAGGATCGATTGCGTGAAATAAAAGCTAATCACAAAGAGTACACTCATGATAAGTACAATTGTTAAACGATACTTTGTAGTTGGCTGATAGATGCGATATAGAGTATAAAGATATACAACCCCTGTCACAAATACCAGAATTGCATTTGCACGTTCCAAAGATAATCCTATATATGTACGATATAACTTTGTAAATAGTACAACCAATACAACTGTAATCGCTGACGGTAGTGCACGTAAGAATGCATCTACCAAAAATCTGCCTCTCAACTTCTCAAAGCTAGGTTCTAGTTGTAAAAATACGGTTGGAATTCCTACACAAATTGCACTAATCATTGTTAAGTGTACTGGAACGAATGGATAAGCAACTTGAAATAATGCAACATAGATTGTTAATAAGAAAGAGAATAGCGTTTTAACTAAATACATTGAAGATGCTCTAGAGATATTATTGATGACTCTTCTACCCTCACAGACGATAGAAGGTACGACATTAAAATCATTTTCTAATAAGACGATATCAGAAATATCTTTCGCTGCCGATGAACCTGCAAGCATGGCTATAGAAACATCTGCTTGTCGTAAAGCAGGAATGTCATTCACTCCATCCCCTACCATCGCTACAACGTGTTTGCGCTGTAGTGCTGTTAGAAGTTCCTTCTTCTGCTTTGGAAGAACTCTACCAAAAACAGTATATTCCTCAACGACTTGTTCGTAATCGATTTCACCAATTGATAAATCAATATACTTTTCTGCATTTGGTACGCCCGCTTTCTTCGCAATGGAAGAAACGGTTTTTGGATAATCGCCAGATATTACTTTGATAGTTACACCTGATTAGATAAATAGGATAGGTTTTCATTTTACATTTTGGACGCATTACATCGCGAATGTATGCAAAGCCAACAATTCTTTTTCATTATTCTCTTTAACTAGTGCTAGTGTAATCGTGCGTAATTCACCCTGAGAAATCGAATCGTGATACATCTGATAGATTGCATCTTTTTTCTCAAAGATAAATTCAAAGGCGCCAACATATAATGTACCTATATCGTGTAGTGTTGCACTTGTATATTTACGTTCGCTCGCAAACGGTTGAAAGCTATCAACTTGAATCTGTATATCACTCTTAAAATACTCCAGTAAAGCTTTTGCGGTTGGATTTGGGTGTTTTTCCATCTGCAGATATGCATGCATATACGCATGTAAATCTTCTTTAGGTAGATCCCCGATAATTTCAATATGATCAACCTGCATATCCCCTTGGGTTAATGTACCTGTCTTATCAAGACATACTACATCAACACGAGCTAGACCTTCAATTGAATATAGTTCTTGCACAAGTGCCTTTAATTTTAATAAACGCATGGTAGAAACTGCTAAGGCAACACTTGTTAGTACAACTAAGCCTTCTGGAATCATACCAATGATTGCAGCAGATGTATTTAGCACAACACCTATATAGCCTACTTCCTTTACACCCATCTGCATATAAACCAATATCAATGCGACAGGAATAATTAAAATGGATACTATCTTAATTAGTTTTTGTAGGTCTTTTTGTAATGTACTTTTGTGGAACCCAGATACTTTAGAACCTTCCATAATCTTCTCAGATTGACGTTCATGACCAACTTTCGTCACCCTAACTTCTGCATCTCCACTTAATACAATTGTTCCACTATAAACAGTATCCCCAACTTTTTTATAAACTGTATCAGATTCGCCAGTCAAAAGACTTTCGTTAATCTCCAGACTACCTTCGGTAATTACACCATCAATTGGGATTTGAATGCCCGCTTGTAAACTTATTACATCATCTTGAACAATTTCATGTACAGAGATTTCTTCACATATATTATCTCGATACACATTTACTTTTGTAGTGGTAAGAATACGTATCTGATCCAGTAATTTCTTCGCACGTATTTCTTGGATGATTCCAATGAGTGCGTTTGTAATGACTGCACCCATAAACATTGCATTTTGATATTTACCAGTTGTGATTACAAATATAAAAAGTATAATATTTAAAAAGTTAAAAATAAGTAAAAACATTTTCTTTAATTATATTTATGGTGGACTTTGATAATTTCTTAGGTTCACCATTTACTTCTATTTTCTGAAATACGCTGGTTTACTTCTTCTTTTGTAAGTCCTTTGTGTATCATTACTTCTGCGCAATAATTTCTGCAAGTCTAATCTTACCTTCTTCAAAAGTAAAATTATCCCAATCATGAATTAACTTTTGTGCAAATTCATGCATAAATGCCATACTGTTCTTTACATCAACACCAGCTAGTTGTGCAAGAACAAATATTGCTGCTTGCAGTTCAATATCAGAAACATGCTCGCATGGTAACATGAACTTCTCATCACCATAACAATACACACCTTCATCATTCTTGAAGATCATAACATCTGAACCTGTCAAATCATGCAGATACTCTGCAGTCATCTTGAAATCATGAAACTTCTCACCGGAGAGATAGAATGCGTCTGTTTCAGATAAAATTAGTATTGGTTTTAATGAACATAGTGCATGGAAAATATCCTCATCCATCTGATCACCAAATTCACCAGGAACAAAATAGATTGGCTTTTCCAAATCATCTAAAGTATTCAATAAATCAATAACACCTTCACCACTCAGCATTTCTCCATATAGCAGTACTGCATCAATATCATCTTTGTCTAAAGTCTGTGCATATGACATGTCAAAATTATATTCCCCACCAGGAACACTAAAATACGTTTGACTTCCATCTTGATCTATCATGTGATAGGTACAACCATTTACCAGTTCACTTCTTGCATGAATGGGTAATTTACGTACCACCATTTCATCTTCTACAGCTTCACCATAAATACCTGTACCAACAGGCGCATATAGTTCATATGGAAAATCAAAATGTTGAAATACATCAGCAGCTTTTAAAACCTGTACCACTGATGAGTTGTTCTTGTTTTTAAAACGTTAAACTCTTCATTTCCTTGTGGAAGTTTATCCACATGCGAAACAAAAATCTACATGTGCCGATCCTATAATTAATATCTTTTTCATATCTTCAGTATATCAAAATCTCCTTCAAAAATAAATTTTTCAATTCATATAAATATAGAAAAAACCTGTACAAATACAGGTTTTCAGGTAGCTCAGCCAGAATCGAACTGGCGACACAAGGATTTTTCAGTCCTTTGCTCTACCGACTGAGCTACAGAGCCAAATGGTTTGCGAGGGAAGGATTTGAACCAACGACCTCCGGGTTATGGGCCCGACGAGCTACCAGGCTGCTCTACCTCGCGATGTGTTGTTCCGAAGAACATAATTTAAATGGCGGAGGAACTGGGATTCGAACCCAGGCGCCGATTTCTCGACCTACCGGTTTTTCAAGACCGGACCCTTCAACCACTGGGTATTCCTCCGTTTTAGTGGACCCTGAAGGACTCGAACCTTCGACCAGTCGGTTATGAGCCGACAGCTCTGACCAACTGAGCTAAGGGTCCGAGATGTTTCTTACAAGATGCATGTTACATCTCGTTCTTAAATAATAATGGTAGCGAGGGTGAGACTCGAGACTCACGACCTACCGGGTATGAACCGATTGCTCTAGCCAACTAAGCTACCTCGCCATCATGGTCGGGATGACAGGATTCGAACCTGCGACCCCTTGATCCCAAATCAAGTACACTACCAAGCTGTGCTACATCCCGAATGGCGCGCCGAGCAGGAGTCGAACCCGCAACCTTTTGATTCGTAGTCAAATGCTCTATCGAGTTGAGCTATCGGCGCATACACATTAAAATTAGTGCTATATAAATATAGCAAGAAAAATATCTAGTTTGGCAGGTAAAAAATAAAAATAATTTTTACAAAAGAGACTTCTCCATCAGAAGAAGTCTCTTATAGTATTTATCCCCAAATTAACCAAGTTACGATGTAACCCGAAAATACTGCTATTAGTGTAAATGGAATACCAATACGGAAGAAGTCTTTTGAGGAAACTTTATACCCTTCCTTGTTTAGAATACCAATTGCGGCAATATTTGCACTCGCTCCAACAGGAGTTAAGTTACCACCAAGAGTAGCACCAATTAGTAATCCAAAGTATAGGACATATGGTTCAACTCCCATTGAGTTTGCAATACCTTGTACAACTGGTAACATTGTCGCAACATACGGAATATTATCCACAAATGCAGAGATAATTACCGATACAAATACGATCATTGTATACATCACAAATACGGAACTACCACCCAGTTTTACAAAGAGATCAGCTATCGCATCAATGACGCCTGCTTCAGTAATACCAGCAATTACCATGAATAATCCAATCAATAGAAGTAGTGTATTGAAATCAATTGCTTGAATTGCTCGCTTTACAACATCGCATGATTTCTCACGAATTGCTCTATAAATAATACCAATCACTGCATAACTCATGCAGATAAGACCGTTGTAAGTTGTGGCTTATTCTCAAATTGAGAGGCTATGATTAACGTTACAATCACACCAATCATCAATAATGAAGGAATATAATCTGTTACCTTTGTAGTAATTTCCGCATGGACTGGTTCTTTTGATTTTCTAAATAAGAATAATAATACTGGAATTGTCATTGCGGCACCAATTTCTACTGATAACGCAATGCAGGTTTACCCATAAATACAAAGAAATCATTAAAACTCATGTTTGCATAACCACCTAGAAGAATACTTGTTGTATCCCCTACAAGTGTCGCAGCTCCCTGCAAGTTACTAGATACTGCAATCGCAATTAAAACTGGAACAGGATTTGTCTTTAATTTCTTTGAAACTGCTAAGCCAACTGGTGCAACCATCAATACTGTCGCAACATTATCAACAAACGCAGAAATTACACCTGCAAAAATGCTTAATACAACTACTGCCCACTGAATATTAGGAACAGCTTTTTAATAGTCCTTCTGCCATAAGTGCAGGGCATTTGGCTTTTCAATGAATAACTGAACAGCCATCATTGTGCCTGCTAACATTAGAATAATATTCCAATCGACAGCACCAATTACATTTCCTGGTGGTAAGATCCTAGCAGAATGAATATCCCTGCGCAATAAGCGCAACATATGGACGTTTTTTCTGGAGTGCCAATAAGAATATATACATGACAATAAAACAACGCTAAAGCAAGTATCATAATTTCCTCCGAACAAGTAAGTGAATTATAACAGAAACAAGCAAAATTCAAAAGTATTATTACATTTTAAAAAATCATGAAGTTTCATGTAAGATTGAATCATGAAAATTACTTTAAATGATGAAATCAATCAATTTCTAAATCGCTGCCTTACGAATATCATGAATGATTCAAAAATGATTTTTGTAGGAATGCATATCACAAAGAAAAATGAGAAGAAAAGTCATAAAGATGCTAGCAGATGCAGGTATCCCTGAATTTCAGGATATGAAAGAATTGCCCTTCCTTTTTCTTATCTGTCGATGAGTGGGAGAATAATCCATATCACAAAAATATTCATTTTAGATTGGATTAAAGATTCTCACTTCACATTCGAAAGAGGAAAAAAATTGCAGGCTTTGAATTATTTAACTCCGATGTAATACAAAAGATCCCAAATCGAGAATTAAATGATTGGATGAAACTGCGTGCAATGGATCGTAATTTTTGATGCTCTCTATTTATACCAAGATGATATGGACTGGATGTTTGATGCGCCCTAGTGAAGCAAACACCAACGATGTTCCTGCTCAACGAGCACACGGGAAAAAGTACTGACCTTTGGTTTTAGGCATTGGCTATTTCTATATATGGCAATTCAAAATCCTAATGTAGAAGAAGTTACTGTAATCGAGCGCTCTAAAGAAGTAATCGCAATGTTTTCAAAATTTTTATCTTACCCTCAATTCAGATCCACAAAATCGATTCATTTGATTGAAGCAGATGCATTTGATTACTTTCAATGAAGAATATCTTTTCAAATTTTCGACTATATCTATACAGATATCTGGCAATCTTCTCAGGGATGGCTTACCTCTGATTACAGGACTTTTTAGAACAATGTTTACTACCAAAGAAAAAAGCAGACTTCTGGATTGAAGATTCTTGTCTAGAAGTCTTCTGGACATTAATATTCCTATACTTTGAATCCTTAGCACGCAACAAAGAATTAGAAGTGAATCCTTACTACCAAACATACATAGAAAAAATTGCTATACTACTTTGAACATATTGATGAAACAGTATCTGATGTAGAAACATTAAAAACATACATGTATGATACAAATATTTCACGCAGAGATCCTATCAATAAAAAACTGGACTGATCAATAAGACCAATCAGTTTTTTGTTATTTAAATTAACATTGGTAAGAATATATTTGCTAGTCCTAGGAAGATAAAAGAATCCCTAGAACGTCTGTTGCGTTGTTACAAAGATAGAGAGATGATACTGCTGGATCGGCTCAAACTTATCTAAAACAACTGGGACTAGAAACCAAAGATACCAGCGACTACTAGGTTACCAATCATTGCAATAACGGTAATCACACCCCAAGAATACATTTACGATAGAGTATTATTACAATAACCGCTGTAATCAAACCATTCACCGTACCATTAATAATTCCTAAGAAGATCTCTTTTACAAAAGACTTCCAGTTTCTCTTGAAATCAACTTTATCAGTCGCAATCTGACGACTAAGATTGACTGTGTTTGAGAACCTGCATTACCACCCATACCAGAGATAATTGTCATAATTGAACTAAGCGCAACAACCTGTGCAATTGTGCCTTCAAAAACCTTTACGGTGAAAGATGCCATGAAAGCTGTAATTAGGTTAATTAATAACCAAGGTAAACGCAACTTAATAGACTGAAATAATGTTGTATCAAGACTTTCTTCTTTCGATACACCGCCCATCTCCAACATGTCTTCGTTATACTCTTCAACGATAACGTCAATAATATCGTCGACAGTAACGATACCAAGAATTGCCATGCGTTGATTTACAACAGGAATCGCTTTCAAGTCATATTTCGATACAAGTTTAGCAACTTCTTCCTGGTCCATTTCTGGTCCAACGCTAATGAAGTTTTCTTTCATGATATCCGACATCAATATATCTTTATCTGAGGATAAGATATCACGTAAGTCGGCAACACCAATTAATTGCCCTCTTGTGTTTACTACAAAGATTGTTTTCAATGACTTCAATCTTTGGTCCAATCTCACGAATCTTTTCTAAACCTTCAATAACCTTCAAATCATCTTTGATTGCGATGTAGGCAGTCGTCATAATACCACCAGCGGTATCTGCTGGATATTCCAATAGATCAGTGATTTCAGTACGATCTTTATCCTTCATCAAATTTCACGATGGTTTTACGTCTACCAATCGTTAAATCTCCAACAATATCGGCGATATCATCCTGTGCCATATTACTAAAGATTTCAAGAAGTTCATTATTAGACAATGCATACGTAAAACGAACACGAAGTTCATCATCTGCTTGTTCTAATACAGAGCGATATCTTCTGATGATAAGATACTACACATTTTCCATAGTTCTTCATCATCGAGATACTCAGCAGCTTGTGCCACGTCAATCGGATTATTCTCTTTGATATATTCAGAAAGTTCTGCAGCCTCACCAGCTTCAATCATCTGGCGCAGTCTTTCTTCATTCATTATTTCCCCTCTTATTATTTCTTCAGACATCTCATCGCCTCCTTAGCATAATAACTTTATATTTTTATGCTAAGAAATTCAATTTCATTTCATCTTATGAATATGACTAAATTTTATGATTCTGCATCAATCACTAGAATTTCAAACTCTAATGATGGCATACATTCTCTTAAATCATGTTCAATGCGATGTAGTGCCTCAATTCGGTCTTCTACCGGTGTGTTTGCATTTCCTTGAATAATAAAGATAGCATTCTTCGTAGTATCATCAAACTTGTAGTTTTTCACTGTCTCTAACACCCATCCAAGCTAAGATACTTTTGACTGTCTCGATAGAGATGATCTGTCTCGGCCACATGCTTTGGCGTTGAACAGATTGGCAAGAATGTATCCTCCTTTTTGGCTCACTGTAAATTCTAGCGGTTCTTGAATCTTATCTAAGTCATGTCCACCAATTGCTAGGAAAGATTTTTAAAGTTTCAACATTATAAATATCTACAATGCTATTGATGTGAGGGCATGATCCTCGATGCTGGATATTACGAATGAAAATGCAGGAATCGTTGAGGATTCTTCTTAATACTTCTTCCAGCCTTCTGCATTAGTTCGATATAGCCTTGGATGAATGGATGTTGAATCACTTCATCCACATCGCACTGTAGCGCCCACTCTTCTACTTCTTTTTGCTTTTCTGCAAAAATGTAGTGTTAATTCAGCATTTGGGATCAACATTTCTAGCGATACCAATTACAACATGTTTCTACACCAAAGCGCTTCTAAGCTTTTATCTAAGATTATTTTCATATAGCACCTCACTATTACTAGCATTATAGCATTACCAACATTAAAACTATGGTATAAAATCACCTTCTTAGATTGGATATTCTTTTATTTTCACCGCTAGTAATATGACTCTTTTTGGAGGAATATGCATCTAAGCATGTCTGTATCGTTACAAACTCATCACTATATCTTGGCTTTTATATCTGTATCGTAAATGACTGAAAACTCTTTTTGCGTCCGTAATCCATTCATAGAACTTCTCAGCAGAAGAAAAATCCTTCTGCTGATAGTTCCAATCTAATTCCCTTATCTTTTTAATAGTAATTGAAAAATACTCTGTATTCCTCTATTTTTATCTTGCATGCACAAGTAGAAACTTTGATATTCATAAAATAACTTCTTGTCCGATAATTCTGCAAGTCTAGTAAAGACTGCATTTTCAGTTCCATATCCAACATGATGTCCATAGATAATTTTTATTCTTGGTTCGTTTTCAAATATCATCATGGGTGTTCCACACACAGATGGTTTCACCATCAAAAGTTTTTGTAAAAGATACTCTTTTCCACCTGTGTCAATGACAACCAGTTTGAGATACAATTCCATTCTGCCAATAAATCCATGCCCAAAAGTCAGGATTCTGTTTCTTTCAAGTCATTCCATGCATGCATATTGATACTAAATATTTCATTTTCTTTTTGTGGTTGTATTTTATTAGATAGCATTTGAACTTTCAGTTGTTCATCCTCTAATACTCTCCACTTTCTTGCATAGATACATATACCAAATAACATAACTAATATGCATAATGAGACTTTTGATTTTTGATTAACATCCCTATTACTTATGCATACGCTTTGTAGAAAAAATAGTCCATACAGCACCAATAATTCCTCCAATCATACATAACCAGACACCATAGTGAATTCCTACTCCAGTTGGTATATCTTTTTCCTTCTCATCTGCCACTGTCATTTCAACAGGTTTTTCTGGACTAAAGTTTTGTTCAGAAAGATGTTTGATTTCATATTTTTCAGCTGAAATCTCATATCCCTTTGGAGCTTCTGTTTCCATTACATACATTCCTGATACAGCATATGGTACCGCAAAATCAACATAACCATTCTTATCCGTCAAACCAACTGCACTTCGTCCCATAAATATCCATTGCGATTGTTCCATCAGAATGGAAGACTGTAAATTCAGTATTCTCCAGAACTGTTTCGTAGTCTTCTGCATCAACCTTCTTTATTCGTACATAGATTTTCTTTTTTCTATCAACCGCTTGAATAAGTTGTGGTTTTTCTTTTGTACCTGTTGCAGTAAATACAATATCTTGATCCATACGTTCGTATCCAAATGGTGCTTCTACTTCATGCAAGATATAAGTACTACCACCTTTTACGTGTTTTCCAATATCATAAACTTCTTCCTCTGTAGTAACCAAACGGTGTACTATCTTTTGGGATTTTTGATTTTCATCTAATACTGGTACATATTCTTGATTCTCATTTAAGAACAGCCTCATAGATTTCTAGGATAGCACCAACTACTGAAACGACCATCCTCATCTACCTTTTTTTAAAGAGATATCAACAGTTAAATCAATCATTTGAATCTTAATTGGTTCTGTAGTAGTTGGATTATATTTTGGAACTGTAAACTGCATTGTTGAAGCGCGATGTACACCATTTACAATCTCTACTTCTTCTAATTCATATTGTTCACCTGCATGCAGGTTATTTAAATGGATGGCTTCTGAAGTAGTTACACCATCATTTCGGTAAAGGTACAAGTTCTCCAGTCGTAATATTCTTTTAGTTGTAAACGCACACCACTTACTGCTTTACCATCTTCATCTATTTTCTCAATCAGGTATTCAACCGGTTTATCAATCATTTCTACTGCTAGCACTAGTTCCATCTGGATTTACTGTAAATGTAATATCATCTGCATAGTAGTATCCATCTGCTGTCATTTCTTCATGAAGTGTATATTTCTTTCCTGATGTCAAACCAGCAATCTTATGTGCTACTTGATAAGCAGATACCCACTCATCTACAATTGTATTTTTCTTCATCTAAAATACGTAATTTAGCACCTAGTGTTTCAGGACTTCCTGTAATCATCGTTTTGGTAATTTCTGTCTTTGTAATTTGATTTGTAATTGTAAGATTGCGATGAATCGTAGCAGTGATATCATCTTCTTCCACAAACTGTACAGGATATGTTGTTTCATCTAACACAAGACCATCAAGTGTCTTAACTTTCTTGTACTACATACTTTCCTAAAGGAATCTTTTCAACTGATGCGTATCCATTTTCATCTGTTATAAATTCTGTAAACACATGTCCTTTCGGTAATATAACAGTTCCATGCATTGGCTCGATAATGTCTTCGTTAGCAATGAGTTTAAAAAAACAATACCCAGCTAAACTTTTTTTCTGTTACTAAATTACGATCACTTTGGTACTCTTCTACTATTCTTTTTGTAGTTCTAACTGTCCATAGATACGATTATTCTTTACCTCTACTGTAATATATTGATTATTATCTTCATCTACTTTTTACAACATTCTCTTGTTGTAAATGTAAATGGAATCTCCTGTAGTTCTCTTGTAAATCCTACTGGGACTACTAATTTCTTCAATCGTATAACTTCCTGGTGATAACTTTAGTGGAGTTGTGATTGTACCACCTTCTTGCTACGACGCAGAATGTTCCCTTTAGGATATTTAATCTCTTCTTTTGTGCTTGTCTGAAATGTATCATAACTATGCTCTCCGATACGTTGTACAAATATAATCACCATTGGAATCTTTTGATTTTAAAACCCTGCAGAATGGAAATCAATGATTTCATTTGTTTCCACATCCTTCTTTACAAGACGTACGTAATATTCCTTTGAGATATTGCTGATCTCATATTTTTATATCAGGTTGATTTTTCACGAGATACTTCGAATACAAAATCTTCCTTCAGCAGTCTCAATTTCACTATCCTTAGCTCCTGTTTGACGTACAGTATATTTTTCCATATGCTAGTTCCCCTGATTTTCGCAATACCCTCTTCATCTGTAGTAATAACTGCATATTCTTTTCGGTGTAAATTCTGATAAGTGTTGAATCGCTTCTTCGAAAACTTCCAAAATGATCAATATGTTTCTGTAAGATTGCAGTAAATGTAGCACCATGTTCATTTGTAGCTAGAGCTGATTGATGTTTATCTACAAATAACTTATGAATACTAAATTTAGCTGTAATTACATCATCTAAAAACATCCAGTGAGATATGATTCGTATAACTTGGTAATTGATTAAATAAAACAATCTTCTTTTCCATATCTAGTTTATATCCTGTTGGTGCTGTGACCTCTTTGACAGAATACTGATGGGAGTAATAAAGACCATGAATTGTATTAGAAATGCCACTTGCATCAATATTTAACATCCCTACTGGAGTTTGTGTTGTTTCATCAAACAGTTCATAACTCGTTTTAGCAAATGATTCTGCAGCACCTTGTGGTTGTTGTAAATTTGTATCGACTATCACGCTTGATTAAGCTAATACTTGTACCCTACTGCGTGCAGATTAATCTCTGCACTATCCACATGTAACTTTCCTGCCTTAATCACATCTTGATTAATAGATGAGCGATAGATAATCTGATTTTTCTCCACCTTCATCATTACGAGATAATAGTTTATTGATAAAGCGAATCTTTGCTTGTTGGCCCATGGCAACTTTAACATAGAAAGTCATTTCCTACAACTGTAGATACAGGCTCTCCATTTCACATCTACAAGTGTTCCATTTTCAACAACTACATTAAAGTTATCAAGACTACCATTTGTATTTACTACATGTACTGGTACGTTGCCCATCAATTTCACCAGTAAAGAAACTACCCTCCTTCACGTTCTGGTTATACTCCATAACTTGAAGATTTGGCATAAAACGTAACTGTTCTACAAGTGATCGAATTTCGTTTTTCTTTTGTGTCGTATCAATCGTTGCACGTGTAATATTGGTTGTACCTAAATATTCCCAGATTAAATCCTGTGCAGCCAGGTAACGTCTCATTTGTCCTTTCACCATCAAATCCATATCCAAAAAAATGCATATGCAAGCATGATATTTTGATCAAGTTCAGACATTTTAGTCCATCCTGGATCTTCTCCTACATAGCCAATTGGATGATAGATTTCAGGTATCTTTGGCTGTATACAATATGCGGGGATTCCATCCGCACGCAAGAAATGCGACTCTGGTGTATCATAGGCAATTCCATCTACATAATAGATTTGTCTACCAGGTACATCTGTACAAGTGATTGTTGTACTTTCTGCGCGAACATGTAAGTACGGTATCAGCGTCAATACCATTAGCACTCGACATGATACGTAGAATTAAATTTTGAATATGTTTCTTAATCTTTTCTATCTTCATATGAGTTCCTCCCTACTCACTTATGTATAGAAAAAGTCGGTACATTCCTGTGCCAACTTTTATGCCAATCTAAAAATCTTCATATTCAATTGAAATAATCTCATCAAACTGTATGATTGTACGATCTTTAAAAAAATAATCTTTTTCTATATCATCAATACGATGCAAATGTTTCTCAACTGTTTGATAACTACCCCCACTCTTCTTTAGATCATGTATAAAATACTGAACTTTTGATGAGTGGCTTTTCTTTCATGTCTCATGTAGAAATTCAAGCTTTATACCTTTAATTCCTCTATTTCTGTTTCAGATAATTCAATACGTCTATGAGTGTAGTCTAGAAGATTCACGGATTAAGTCTTCATATCCTGTCAAAAGCCGCAAAATGGCATGAACTGGGCCGCTCTGTCTTGAATAGACATCTTACGGTGAGCCTTTGATACTGGAGGATCTAGATACAACATATCTTCGTACTTTTCACTCATGCCTTATGTCCTCCAATCTGATTGTTACGATCTACTGCAGTAGCACCTTCTTCTAAGTCTCTTCCTTTTAACAACTTATTTTTGCCATATTTCCGTTTGATAGAGAGAATTGCTTGTTGTAGTTGAAGGTCCTTTGGTCTCGTCAACTTTTGCTATATTAACATCCTCTTCCGGTGGTGCGAATAAATCTAATTGTGTCGCCTCTGTACGCTTCCTTGCGTCTTCTTCACTAATAATACTCATAAATGTGATTGTTATCTTACGCACTAGTAATCTCGCATCTACAATCTTATCAAATAGCCGTTCTACTGCCTCCATTATCTCTTTTGAGAAAGATGTATGATGTGATAATTTCGCAGTACCATTTGTAGGTTTTGGAACCACTCTACCATACCAGTCCAAGGCTATTTTGATATCCGTTGATAATTCATAATCCTTTAAACTATCAGCATCATAACTGATAGATAATCCAACTTGTTTTGTTGTCATTTTCTTCGCAGTCAAGTCGAGTACTAATTGTTCTGTCATTTCCTTTACGACTAGTTTTGCCTTCGTAAAAGTATAACCAGACATCAAAAACCTGTCCTGAACTAAAAGCTATGATTACTTGGTTGATAATGTTTAATTGCATGCATAGTACATGATTCACATCCCCAAGCATGATCAATCAGTAACTCAGCATTTACACCAAACAATTTATAGAGTAACTCTTCATTTAAATATTCATCTTCTTTACCGATTGAACATCTTGCGACATCTCCCATTGTATGCATACCATGTTGTTCAAGCTTGCGTGCATAGCCTCTACCAACACGCCAGAAATCTGTTAATGGCTTGTGATTCCAAAAGTAACTTACGATATTTAATTTCATCCAGTTCCCCAATACGTACACCATACTTATCTGCAGGAAGATGTTTAGCGATGATATCCATCGCAACTTTGGCAAGATATAAATTTGTGCCAATACCGGCTGTTGCTGTAATACCTGTCTCTTCGTATACAGCTGATAACATTGTTCTTGCAAGTTCTTCTGCTGTCATATGATAAGTGCGAAATATCCTGTTACATCCATCATAACTTCATCGATAGAATATACATGGATATCCTCAGCTGCGATATAACGTAAATAGATATTATAAATATTTGCACTATATTCGAGATACTTTGCCATACGGGGTTGGGCAATGATATATGTCACTTTATATTCAGGATGGTTCTCCAAAATATCTCGATTCCATTCTTCTTTTATAAAACGCTTTCCCATATATCTTGCTTTGACGTTCACGATTGATTTCCGCAACCTTCTGTTCCACTTCAAAAAGTCTGGGTCTACCAGATATTCCCAGTTGCTTTAGTGATGGTGATACCGCAAGACAGATAGTCTTACTAGTACGTGAAGTATCAGCCACTACCAGATTTGTTGTAAGTGGATTTAAATTACGATCCTGGCATTCTACAGATGCATAGAATGACTTTAAATCGATTGCGATATATGTTCTTCTTTTCACTCATAAATTTATCTCTGCAGATACTATTATAACGTAATAAAAAGACAAGTTATAACTTGCCTTAACATCCAGTTCCATCAATATTACATGACTGTCCAGATTCTACTACGACTGACTTTTTGAAGTTTGTTCTCCATTTAACCACTCTTCATAGTCAAAACAAATTGAACCATCTTCTAACACAAGTGTTGGGATACCAATATATCCTTCTCTTTTCGCATCATCATACGTCTGAAGTGATCACGCAAAGCCAAAAAATTGTTTTAATGCTCGAATCGATCCCGTAATATCGATATATTCAAACGCAATATTATTTTTTCTAGAAATTCTTTACATGAAACACAATGTGGACAAAAGTGGACTACCAAAAACTTTTTAACATATTAAGCCTCCTATATTCTTTATTCTAACGCATACCATCAAACAAACAAAAAGAATTGATTAAAAAAA
>BNJV01001105.1_pt1 | contig 81933 bp, 106 predicted proteins | sample 8540591 | NCBI WGS metagenome assembly BNJV01 (sample SAMD00202457, study PRJDB9452) | human saliva metagenome | host: Homo sapiens | reverse complement strand
GGAAGCACATGCATTGCTATTTTTGGGTAAATACTATTTATGAAAGGACTATATTTTATACATCACCATGTTTCCGGTGATTCTGGCAGGCGTTTTCAATATGCTGCTTTTGAAAATTCCCTTTTTGAAAAGTCGTTGCAGGCCTATTGACGGCGGAAAGAACTGGACAGACGGAAAAACGGATTTTCGGGGACAGTAAAAAGTATTTTGGGCTTTATTTTTAATGATCGGTTCTTGCAGGCATACTGGAAGTCTTTTTAGTCTTTTTACATGGCTGTGGGACAAAATAAGTAGGAGTCTTTTGTATTTGTATTTTGAAAAATACGCCTGCCTTTAATTTTCCTGATTGGCATGTTTTCGGCTTTTTGTATATGCTCTTGAACTGCCCAATAGCTTTTATCAGGGAGACTTTTCGGTTTCCGCGGCAGGAGCAGGGAGACAGAAGATAGGGCTAAAGCTGTTTTTCTTTTATTTTGGATCAGATTGATTCCATGTTCGGGATTATGATTTTGCCTGGGCGTGTTGGTGCATCTGACACAGCTGCACAAACTGTATATATGAGTTCTGGGAGCTTACCCATGTTCTCGTGAACTGCCTGCTGATTCTTTTTAGGGTGAGGAAATATCTATAATTGAGTTGCTGGGAGATAGGAATACATACACTGAAGAATAAGTTGTTGAATGAGTTGAGGAAATATTGATGAAGAAAATTTTTAGGGGTTTCATCATCCCAGTGTGCTTTTTAACTCATCTTGGGCTTTCCATTTCGTTATATGGCAGGTTTTCTTTTCGAAAAGTTTTGGCCTTTTTCTTTTGATTTTGACTCGATTCTGTGCTGGACTTTGCGATACAACTGGGACGCGCATGGTAGCCAATGCTTTTCAAAGAAATGATTCGAAAAAGCTCGGGGTGCAAATTGATTCTTTATCGGATCTTATTTCCTTTGGTGTTTCCGGTGCAGATTTATCTTCAGTATTTTTGCCAAAGTTCGAGTCGTTTCTTTTCTGCTTTCAGTACTATCATCTTCTTTCCGTAGTAACCAGACTTGCTCTATTTTTAATGCCAGTGGAGGAGAAAAGAAGGATTATTTTACCGGCCTTGCGGTGACCTACGCTTCCTTTTTATTCCTCTTATGGATTATTCAGCGTATATTTTTCCATAGAAAAAATTCTTCCGGGAGAGCTTTTGTATGCTTTTAGCATGGCTTTTCTTCGTCTTTAACTTCAGGATGAAAGAAAGCCGAGGTTTGAAAATCCGAATCGGCCTTTATGCTTTAGCGATTCTCTTTGTGATATTGCTGGTGAGAAAGCTATAGGAGGAGTAGGGACATAAGGGTAAAGAGTTACAGAGATAGAGCAAAACTCCTTCCATTATCGAGCGAAAAACAGAAGGCTGATTCAAAGAAGAGTACGGACAGAAAGCCATTTACTTTTTGTACCATCATTTTTCTCGGAAGACTTCTTCCAAAATGATTTTTGCTCGTCCCTATTTTTCCTTTCTTCGAGGGCTCGTATTACAACAGCTTTTCTTTCTAAAAAGATATTGCGCCTTTTGTGGAAAAATACGGACTTTCCAAAGGAGCTATATAAAGAAGAATTATCAAAGCTTTGGGGCTTTTTCCAGAAAAAGAAGCCGTGTGATTTACGGGAGGCCGGAAAGAGAATATAAAGGAAAAATGGAGAGGCATGGAAGGAAAAGTTACATGGAGAAAGGCATAGACGAGAGAAAGCAGCTTTATGCCAATCGCTTCGAAAAGGTTTTGGCCTATAAAAATAGACCAAGAAAGAAAATCATTTTTCCGGCAGTGACAACAATGAAATCCAATCTACCTTTGGAAATCAAGGGAATTACTATTCCATAGAAAAATTCTGAAAGGCCCCTGTCCGGAATTCTGAAAGGCGGAACGCTATTGGTTTTTCGCCTGAGCCACCGGATTATCATCGCTACATTTTTCCCGGCAAGAGGGAAGACTCTTTTAAGAACAAAGAAAATCAAGGAAGGCTGGACAGCGTGCGAAAAGAGGCAGCCCATTTTAAAGCATTTTCCGAAAATAAAAGAGAAATCAGTCTTTTTAGAACTGGAAGGCATGGGAAGAATCCTCCATAGTGGAAGTGGGGCAATGCTTGGGGGCATATTCATAACCATGTGGGATTTGAACCGTTCTTTGATAAAAGCCGTAGAGTGCCATAAAGAAAAAGGGACAGAGTGTTGTAGAGAAAAGGAAATATTCAAATTTGGCGGGAAAAATCATTTGGCTCATTGCTTTGCCGCAGGAGAGGAAAAAGGCTATTTTTCTTGGGGAGGCTCGACAATTGTGGAGTTACTCAATGATAAAATGTGGATTGATGAGGACCTTTTTGAGAATACGAACAAAGGCTTGGAAACGAAGCTGGAAAATCGGGGAAAAGGATAGGCTATGGAAAGGCTTTAAACGATTAAATATTTACTTTTTAGGAAATGTATCCCATACTGCCAAGATTGGGATCATGCAATGATTTTTCTGGAAAATCTACTTTTGATTGTGCTCTTAAATCATGGGGTGGGAAAAGGAGACGCTTTTCGTTTCAACCAGTGGAGGGGGCAGTCGGCATTTTTACAGCTTTTTCGTACAGCATGATATTTTTGGGGATGCTGATTTGCAGTTTTACGGTTTTTAGCTTCTGTGCTGGCTGAGAATCGCGGATGACTTTAAGGACTATGAGCTGGACAACGGCTTTTTGCTCGGCCTCTTCCCTCCGGAAGAGTCTAAAGAACGGATTTAGAATTTTTGCCACCATTCTCATTTCTTTACCCCTGCTGATTAACTTCCTTTTTATGAAGAAACTTTTATCTTCTGCTTTATTCTTTACACCTATGGAAGCTTAATGGCGGTGTGGTTTTTCCAGCATAAGATTGCAAAAATCCTTCCTCTGGCTTTGTTACCCATAATCCGGTACAGATTCTTTTAAATCTTTACGCGATTTTTATACCATTATGAAATACAAATTGCCGGTTTGGGATATCACAAATTTCATGGCTGTGCTTACCCTGTATTTTCCGGCTCTTATCTGGGAGATTTCCCGGAAGATTCAAGCACCGGAGGAAGAAACGGAGTATGTGACCCATTCCAAGCTTTTTCGGCTATATGTATTCGCTTTGTCTTTATTTTGACCTGGGTAGACATTTGCACGAAACTTCATCCTGGTATGGAGACTGAGCAGACTGTCCGTTTTGCTACCTTTTCTTAAAACGCTTTATGGTGCTCCTACTGCTTTCTATGACTACGCAAAAGTCCGGGGCGTTACCGCATTGTGTCGAGGTGGAAAGATACACCCTAGTATTCAGGAAAGTCTGATGATTCTAACGATAGTGGGATATTTGATTTTCGGAAGAATTTAGAATGTTGGTTTTCAAGAAAATTTAGGAATAGCTGTCTTAAATCGGAGTATAATAGAGCGGTCAAGACATATTAAAGGTATAGAGTACAAAACGATAGTTATAGAGTAAAAGGGAGGGAAATTATGGAATTACAGGATTTGCTATGGAAAAGGAACAGGAGCAAATTAAGCAGGGCTTATCGGAGGCTGTCATCAGCGACAAGGAAGCAGGAAAAGAAAATTTTAGCTTTGGTGCCGGAGGAATGGATTAAGATTCCCTTCTTCGTAAGAGGTCATGCCACAACCAAGACCATTGAAAGAATTGCGAAGGAATATCCGGCATTACATGCAGTAGCGAACAGGCAGGAGAGCTTCCGGAGAAGGAAAGAGAAGAGTCTGAAAGATTATCACGGATATCTTTGAGGAGAAAATGAAGAAGCATAAAGATTCAATAAAAAGGATAAATCAAAATAGCAATATAGGTCTGAAAGGGAGCAATCTGAGCTCGCCGGGCACTTGCTGAAAGCGAATGAAGTGAAGCTGAAGTTGATGCTGAGGACAGACTTTCATTAGAAAAGTCGTTCTGATGCAGACCAACTCCGAAGCAGTTGCTTTAAGCAAAGTGAGCAGTGGTTAACATAAACCACTGCTCAGTCAAGGCGCAGTTAGCGAGAGCGTCCCCCGTTTCAGACCCTATATTGCTTGAAAATGTTTTTACAGCTCCTCTACCTTCCGATTATCTATCTCTAAAAATCGCCAGCAGATCAAAAAGCAGACTGCTGTCCTTCGGATAGACAGGTATCTTGCCTCCCAAAGCGAGAACTTGTCCTGATATTTTCGTAGTCCCGAAAAAGCGAGTAGAAGCGATTGGTAAAGGCATAAACCAGAAAGGCCAGTTTCTTGGAAAAAGCTATGCTCTTCCTGTCCCACGTTGGAGAGAGGGAGCCACACCCAAATCAAAGTATTCTACGCCTCTTTAAAAATACAGGAAAATCTCCACGAAGAGGTAGTCCATAGTCGTTACTTTCCGTGTCGGATTATAACGCATTAAAATCAATGCTGGCTTCTTTTTCTCCATTGCAAAACGAGGAAGTTGGAGAAGGCTCTGCACATGTCCTTCGGAATCCAATACGCAGGCAATGGGAGCCAGAGAGAGATAGCCTTTGTCAAAGAAGCCCAGAGAAATCCTCTTTTCCTGTCTTCCGGAAAGCCAGGCATCCGATATTTTTCTCCAAATCCTGTAAAAAGGCATCGGAAAAAGGCGGGTACTGTACTTGAAAGCTATATCCTTTGTTTTCTATTTTATTGACCGCGGCACGGAACTTTTTGCCGGATTTTCCCACGAGATCAAAGTCGGAAAGAGGAACCTTTTGCACCCTTTCTCCGAACTTCATGAAATTCATAGCCATGGTTATGGAGGAGAAGCGTTAAATCCTGGCCCACCTCATAGAAGAGCGGGGTAAGATCCTCCGCTTCCGCAGTAAAGGAAGAGATTGCAGCAGGAAAATATCTTTCTTCCCGATGGGCTCTCCCATGACCACCGCTTTTCCGCTCTCTAAGGCAAATTGAAAAACCACCTTATCCACTCCATTTTCTGATAATAGTACAGTAGCTTATCGCCAAGGAAGGCCAGAGAAGCATTTAAGTTCTTATTGGGAAAGCTTTGCAAAAAGTTCTGAAAGCGTTCTGATTGAATTTTTCTCTGAAGGAAAAATGCTTATCTCCTCGCCAGTGCGCCCACGGTAATATAGCAAAAGCGCAGGAATCAGAAAATAGGCGAAAAAGATGGAGAAAGTAGTCTAAAAAGACTCGTGAAAAATGGGGCTTTGAGAAAGTATGTAACTTATGCAGAACGTCCCCTTATGGAAAAATCAGGAAGCTGAGACTATCCTTTCCGGTATTGCTGCTGAAAGGTATAAAAGGAGGAGAGTAATGAAAAATACTTCCCAGAATATAGGAAAAGTCCTTCAAACGGTCTTCCATCGGATAGAGAGAGCTTTTTCTGGAAAGCTCTTTTCTTCGAGAGAATCAGCAGAAACAACAGAAGGTGAGAGACTACTGAAAAGAGAGGGCTTCCCAGATTGATATAGAAAAGTGTCATCAAGGCAAAGCAGAAGGGAAAAGGGCTTGGCAAAGGCGGCTTTTCTTTTTAAAAGTCTTCCAAAAAGGAAGAAAGAGAACCAAGGAGAAAGCTTGGAAACTGCCAAAGCAACTGCCCGCGGATGGGATCCATTTGTCCGATGAGAGGAATGCTATGGATTTTATCGGGAAGAATGGCGGTGGCCATCAGATCGAAGAAAAGTTGCCACAAAGTGGCTGATGCCCTGTCCCAGCAGGGAGCTAAGCTTTTCGGCAGACCATAAAATTTTCGATTATCTGCCTCCCATACTTTTTGATAAAGAAAAGGAGACCGATGGTAAAGAGAATGATGTAATAAAGATACGGAAAAGCAGCAGCCAGCTTGCCGCCCTCATTTCGATTTACGGAAAAATGTAAAAGACCGCTCATCATCATTAAATCAAAGCTTCCGAGACTTCCGGGAATCATGGGGACGATACCGATGCAATGGAAATAAAGAATAATGGCAAGGTGTTGGCAAGGGAAACGCTGTAGCCCAGTGTCCTTCCGCAGTAAAAGAAAAGCAGGAAACAAAGCCCCAATCGAGGAGGGAAGTTGCGATTAAAGCCTAGAATCTTTTCTTGGACAGATTTCAAAAGTAGGACCAGTCTGGTGGAAAGAAAAGCAAGACCGGAAGAAATCAGAGAAGCCAGAAGGAGGACAACGTCTGTAGGCTTTCAAAACGGCATTTTTCTGGAACGAAAAACAAGAGCCCGAAGGATAGCAGGGAATAGAGGAAAGCCCGGACACAAAATAAGGCATCACCTGGAAATGCCCTGCATGGTTTCCTTCGCCCTTATCCTCCTCCGTAAAATAGCTGCTAACGCAGTCCCACGTCCACAAGGCCTGCAAAGCCGATCAGGTTGTTTAGGCTGTTGATGGTCCAGCTTTCTCATCAGCTTCCAAGAAATCTTTTTCAGCTCCTTACAAAGCGATAAAGTCATAGAGCATCATCGAGAAACGGAAAGGATTCCGAGAACAAGGAGACTTACAATTTGGAAGGGACAAGCTGCTCAAGATGCTTTTTACCGCCTCCGGGGAAATGGTCTTTCCCATTTTAACAAGTTCCAAAAAGCACCAAAATAGAATGCTTAGGAAAAGAATGTCTTTTAGAACATTTCTGCCATAAAAAAGAAATCAGCTTATTCAATTTTTCTCCTTACTATGGAAACCGGAGTTTCTTTACCTATAATGAACTTTGTTTCTGCAATTTTTACCTCTACTTTATCAGCAACTCAGGCTGATAATCGATGCTTGTGTATAATCAGCATCTTGCGTTGCTTTGATTAAGGGCAGTATCAAGGCTGTATGCCCTGCACCATTTTTCATCAGTTGGTTAAAATAGGCACTGTCTTTTTAGGAATATTGTGTCCCTGTCCTTTCTTTCTTTTCCAGAAATTTTGCCTTTTTGGAAAAGCTTTGCAATAGCCATACTGTGCTTTCGTGCAATCATATCCCTATCACCACCAAAACCACTACGTAAAGGCGCCTTTCGAAAAGCTCCTTCGGCACATCCATTTTCCCGCAAAAAGGGAGAAACCCTGGACTCCTGTTTGAAGGCGGGAAGGAAAGAGCCCCAAAAGCGGTAGAGCCATTCCTCCAGATAGCAGGCATAGCGAGGGAAGGAACTTTAGACCGGAAAAAGGAAAATATTTCCGCTGTTTGCCGAGAATACCGGCTACTCTCTCTGCCGTGGCGACCGGCGTATTCCAGGAGCGAGGTTTGCGCCGTCACTGTGCCCCACCAAAAGACATTTTTCCTATGGAAAGGGAGGAAAGGAGCTCCTCCAGACTATCAGCAAGCGTAAGCAAAGCTTGTTTCCCTGCAGTTCTCCGGATTTTCCACTGCCCCAAACTATCTACACAAAAGAGGAGCTGAACTTTTCTCAGAGAACCCTTTGCTTTGCAAAATAGCCGCTTTGTATTATTTCCATGAAAGAGAAAGACAATGGGAAAGCTTCTCTCCAGAATATCCACATGGATTCGTTCTCCGCTTTTACAATAAAAATTCCTATTTTGAACCCCTTGGCACAAATTACATACTTGTTTTATAAGAATGGCACTTGCTTTACTGGTTTTTATCTAGCGCTTAGTGTAAAGTAGATTCTTTATCCTTCCGCTTTCTTACAACATCCATGATGCTGCCGTCTCTTGCTTCGATAATGGCAACTCACCTTATCCTCGAATTCCAGCTTTAGCCGGTTCTACCACAGATCTTTGTAGGCAATATCTCGTAATTCCTCAATACTCTTTATGGGAAGTTTAGCGGCTTTTGCAGCCTCCAAAAAGCTCCGGATCGCCGGGGATTTAATGGCAATGCCATAGTTGGGAACAATCACATCCACAGTTTCCCCTGGGGGTGGTAAACTGGCAGTCACATCATTTCGAATAGTGGGAATTCTTCCCCTGTACCAAAGGCGTGATGACAATGGTGCATTTTGCATCCGGCCGCCGTATCCGGATGTCCTCCCTGAGCCCCCATTAATTCTCCTCGAGCTCATCACCACATTGCAGTGAAAATGTACATCTGCCTCCAGAGTGCCTAAAACACAAAGTCCAGTTTATTGACCACCGCGCCTCACAGAAGGGATCAGCATAGTCTTTGATGTTGATGGAAAAATGCTTCGGGATGGGAAATCAGATTCTCGATAGAAGGCAAAATCAAAGTCCTGAGTATCCAAAAGGCAGGAAACCAAACCCTCATCCAATAAATCGCACATGGGTTTGGACATTCCTCCGGCACCAAAGCCCATATGAATGTTTTTCTCCCGCATTTTCTCCGAAAGACAAAGTGCCGTGGCACTGGCTGCACCGCCTATACCGGTTTGAAAGGTGAAGCCTTCCTTAAAATAGGGGGTAGCGGCAATGAACTTTGCACAGCTTTCCGCCATCATCAGTTTTCTTCTATCCGTCACGGGACGGGCGGCACCGGTAGCGATTTTTTCCGGATCTCCGATAGCATCCACCTTTAGCACATAGTCCACGTCAGTCATGCTGATATCTCGCCGGAAAATTCGGAAAGGGAACAAGACAATCCGTTAAAAACCACCACATACTCGGCATGCTCGCATCAACGCAGAGTAGGAGAGCACACCGCAGTTGCTGTTCCCGCCTGTCCCCCGGCACTTTCCGTATCTCATCACAGCTGGAGCCCCGATAAAGGCAATGTCGATTTTTGTTTCTCCCGCTTTCGATAGCCCGAACTCTCTGCCGACCGTGGGAAACGGAGAATAGCAGATTCCTTGCAGTTTCTCCCTCACTGATGGCTTCTCCGATTTTTCCCCGAACTCCGGAGCTGATATGAGTTACGGTGCTGTCTTCTATCATGGGAACAAGCCCGTCCTGGGCTTTGCTGAGGAGCTGGCACAGATGGTACTGTTCTTAAAGCCCATCTCATGAATAGCCTGCATCACCCTGCATAGCCACCTAGGTCTCCTCCTGAAATGATGGTGAAAGCTGGATGGTCATGCCGTCATGGGCGTTGCATTTTCGCAAAACCTCCTGCAAAAATTACTCTCCAGCTTACTGCCATCGCCACCGATTCGTGCTCTTATCTTTTACTGCTGTCTTTTTCATAAGAATAGCCGTCAAAATGTCTGCTTCCCTGAAATCACCGTTTTTCCGGTTTCCGCTAAACCGCATCCGGAATTTCTGACCCACTGTATTAATCATTTTGCACCTCCTCCAAAACGCCGGCAGCCTTTGCCAGCGCAAGGGTTCTTTTTGGCTCCGTCATCAAAAAGGCGATAGTCTATCATTTTTCCCATCTACGGTAAATACGCCGATGCCCTGACTTCGTTTCTCATCAATTTCCCGTACTACTTTTTCGGCAAAGGTAATTTCCTCCGCACTTGGCGTATAGACAGCATGCACAACGGGAAACTCTGGTCTTGGATTTATACTGGACTTTCCGTCAGCCCATGGTGTGAATCAGCCTCTACTTCCTTCCGGAAGCCCTTCCGTATCCTCCAGATTGGTATAGACGGTATCAAAGCACTGTATTCCTGCGGGCTCTGGCGTGAATAATCATCAGTTGTCTTGCGCCGCTAAGCTTTGCACGCCGTTTCCGCTGATTCCGGCATGTAAATCCTTGGATAATCTCCCGCGGAAAGGGCTACCCCGAAAGCCTCGTCCGAGTATCGGCAAATTTCTTCCAAATGTACCACGCCCTTTGCAGACTCGATGGCCGCCATAAGAAGGGTGCTTCCGAGATCCACACCGGCTTCTTGCTCCGCCTTTGCTACCTCCGCTTCTACCGTAAGAACATCCTCCTGATTCCGTGTTTCGGAATACGAATGCTGTCACAGCCGGCAAAGACGGCGCAGCGAATATCCTCCTTCCAAAAGGGAGTATCGATGCCGTTAATCCGCACCACTTTTTCTGCATTTTGATAATCACTTTTTAAAGGCATGAAAGAGAGATTAAATCTGCAGCATCCTTTTTCTCCAGGGCTACAGCATCCTCCGGATCGAAAATCAAGGAGTCCGCCCTGCAGATAAAGGGATCCTTTTAAAAAGATCTGGTTTCAGTGCATTCAGAAACATCATGCTTCTTCGCAGGCGATTTTTATGATTCATAGAGCAGATCCCCCAAGGAACATTTTCGTTTTATCCTGACTGCGTATACAGCAGCCTCGGTAATCTTGCTGCACAAGGGATGTGGGTCAAAGGCGCCCATGTCTTCGACCTCCACGAGGGCATCCTGAAATGCCCATTTGTGTGCGGCAGTGATGAACCAAGGCAACCATCCTATCTCCGTATTCGTAGAGCACCTGGATTGAGCTCCACCGTTCTGCTGCCGCTCCCTTTAGAAACGGTTACCAGGCAATCACATTTCTCCGTGGTGCCGGTGCTGGCTTTTTTGATTTCATAACGACTCCTTTTTCGACTCTGTCATTCCCTTTTGGGGATAGGCATTGTCCAAGTACTATACATCCTTTTTGCGAGATTATGCTATTCTTCGCCGCATAGTATAGACCGATTAAAGAAAGAAGGGTGTGATTTTCTTGAGAAAATGGTATTTGTTTGAAGTCCCTGGTGACAAAGTTAAATAAGTAGATGGCAATCAGGTGATTTTGAGATAAAAATGTTTTGCATAAAGCTAATATAGTTTCGGGAGGACAGGATGTTAGAAGGTTTAAAAGAAGTCTTTACTCAGAAAGATGAGTCTAAGTCTGAGAATCAAAGGAATAGTGAGAATGGGGTCGATCAGCGAACCCGACGATTTACTCTGATGGTAGAAAAAGCTATGCAGCTGTAGAGGGGGATCGTTTTTCTGTAGAAGGCCAACTCTTTGGAAATGCTAAAGAAGGGAGAAGGTTTATGCCCTGCATCGTGATGGAACTATTTCTCATCTAACGATTAGTGAAAGATAGAAGGAAGTACGACATTTGCTGGAGCAGGTCAAAAAGAGGAACAAGAGGAAAACATCGAAACCCAAGGGCAGAGAAGGGTAAAGCTCTTTTTCTCTCGAAAAGATATTCTTTCTCAGGACTGGAAATATGCTGTAATCACGGATATTCCCTATCAGATTGAAGCAAATGTAAAACCAAGCGGTGGAGAATCCCTCATCTTTTTAGGCTTAAGTCAGTAGTAGAAAAGGCAAGGAGAGGGAGAATTTCTGAATCTCTTTTAGAGAGCTTGGTACTGAGCCATTACCTGGTGAGCGATAGAGACAGACGGAAACTTGACGCTAGGTAGGAAAAGGATGGCTCTGTAACCCCTAAAGGCGGGGATGAAGCTCACCATCCCGCTGTGACGATGGATCGGGGAGAATCGGCCCTTCCGGTGTTTACGGATTGGTTTGCAGTTAGGTCGCCATGGATCGGCAAATGGAGGCAGGGGTGGAAAAGAGAAACCATGATTGCCGGTTTTTCCCCAAATTGTTTCCATGCTTACCAAGGGAGAAGGCTTTTGTAGATCAATCCCTCATGGACCGCAGCTCTTCTATGTGAGTCCGGAGCTTATCCATAACCTGATGAGTTCCCGGGATACCAAAGTGAGTTTTGGGGAAGCGAAAGTACAGTCCGTGGAAGTGAAGAAAGGATACGGAGGTTCTACTGGGCTATCCAAAGGGAGAATGAAGAGGTGGAAGCTTTGCATAGAGACTTATATCCTTGCAAAGACACATTCCTGAGATTGCAATGTTGGATATGCTTAAAAGTCCGATCCCGGATGGCAACAAAAGTCTTATCTGATTATTAGTGGACATGCCGGAGGAGCATTGTCATGAATGCTTTTAAGGAAATCTATGAAAGCTGTCGGGAGCTTTTTGCACCGGGTCCCTATATGGATTTTGCAGACGCTCAGAGAGGAGATTTTGCAAAGGGGGCAAGGACTGAGGAACCGCTTTATCTAAGGGATTAGATATTTCTAAATAAGAAAAATAGTTTAGACGCATAAACACTTTTTGGGAGTGCTTAACAGCCGGAAGAACGATGGGAAAAATAGGAGTGAATTGTAAAGTATGAGAACAAAAAGAAGAAGCCATTGCTTTTCGGTCTATCCTTTCCGATAGCTATATAGACCGTCCTTTCCGTACGGCGGATTGGGAGCTGATTCGTTTTCGGGAAAATAAAAAGGCTTTTCTGCTTATCTACGAAAAGAAATGGTTTTCGTGAACCTGAATGTGAAGGTACATCCGGAATGGCGGGATTTTTGGAGGAGAGTTTATCTTGCGGTGCAGCCTGCGTATCATCAGAATAAAGAGCATTGGAACACTATACTTTTAGACGGGCAGTATTCCGGAGGAAGAGCTCGAGAATGATTTCGGAGAGCTATGCTCTGATTTCTGATTCTCCCACAAAAAGGATTTACGAGGCGGTGAAGAAGATCCCTCAAGGGTAAGGTAGCCACCTCATGCTCAGGTTGCGGAGATGGCGGGGAATAAAAAGATGTCCCGGGCCGTGGGAAATGCCCTGCATAAGAATCCGGATCCGAGCATATCCCCTGCTTTCGGGTTAGTGAATTCCAAGGGGGAGCTTGCTCCTGCATTTGCCTTCGGGGGAGAGGATGAGCAGAGAAAAACGTTTGGAAGAAGATGGGGTGGAAGTGAAGGACGGAAAAAGTAGACTTAAAGAAGTATGGAATGGGACTTAAAGAGATAGAGAAAGTAAGATATAAGAAAGCCTGATAAAATGCCGGAATCTTTATATGCTGAATATCAAGAAAAATCAAATTATCCTTCATGTGATATGGACGCTTTTTATGCTTCCGTGGAAATGCGGGACAATCCGACTCTTAAAGATAAGCCCCTGATTATCGGTGCGAAACCCACGGAGCGGGGCGTGGTAGCGACCTGCAATTATGAAGCAAGAAAATACGGTGTCCGTTCCGCCAGTGAACAGTAAAGAAGCCTTTCGGCTTTTGCCCGAAGGCTGTTTTTCTGTCATCCGGATTTTGAGAAGTATAAGGCGGTGTCAGAGGAACTCCATGACATTCTGGAAAGCTATACCAAGCAGGTAGAATATATTGCCTTGGATGAGGGCTATCTTGATTTAACGGAGGTGGTCGGTGATTTTTCCGAAAGCGGAAAAATCGGCCGAGAAATTCAAAGGAGGGTAAAGGAAGAGCTGAAGCTGACCTGCTCTGTAGGGATTGCCTACGGGAAAACGGCGGCAAAGACCGCCAGTGAAGAGAAGAAACCCAACGGCTCTTTATGATTCAAAGAAGAGAAAATTATGTAGAGCTTTTTACGTGGACAGAGATGTTCAGGGCGCTTTTCACGGTAGGAGCAAAAACGGCGGAAAAGCTCTATTCCTTCGGGATTTATACCGTAAAGGATTTGCAGGAAAAGAGAGAAGGAAGTCCTTCGCCTCTGGGAAATCAGGGAAAAATGCTTTTGAGCTTTCCTACGGTATCGATCCATCGAAAAGTGGTTCCTCTATCGTCCGGAGGACACCCAAAGTATCAGTAAAGAAAATGACCTTTCAGGAGGAGTGACGGACTATTCCTTTTTGGATGATGTGCTATTTCTCTGTCCTTTCGTGTGGAAAATAGGCGAAGGATACGGGCTTTATGCAAGAGGCTTTCTCTGAAAATCACCTTTGCGGATATGAAAACCATTACCCGTTCTTGCTCTCATTTCCGAAAGCACCCAAAGTGCATTTTCCTTGTATAAAAATGCCTCTGCCCTCTTGCAGCAGATTCCCGAGGCGCAGAGTCCGGCTAATCGGGAAGGCTTTTTACTCATTTGGAGGAAAATGAAGGAAGACGAGCTCAGTTTTTCCGACATTTTCAAGGAAGAAAAAGAGCGGGAAGAAAGAGAGATGGAAGAGCGCTGGCAGCAAATGGAGGCTCGCTACGGGAACCCCTGTTTCAGGACAGAAAAAGCACGATTCTTTTTCCGGGAGAGGGTGTATGATTTGATAGAGGAGATGCGAATTTTATGGAAGAAAGCAGAATTGAAAGGGGCGATAACCTATATCACAAAGCTATTTTCAGGAAATGGAGACGGGCACGACCTGGCTCATAGCTTGCGGGTATACAAAAATGCTTTTGATGATTGCCGACATGGAAGGACAGGGAGAAGAGGGAAGTTATTGCGCTTCCGCCTCCCACATGACTGCGATGATCATAAGCTTTTCCATACAGAAAACAATGCCAATGCTAGAAACTTTGCAGCAGGAGGGACTTCCGAAGAGTCGAATTGAGGAAATATGCAGTGAATATCAATTCTGTTTCTTTTAGCAGACAGAGGAAAAGTTCCGGAGACTATTGAGGAAAAATTGTGCAGGATGCAGACCGAGTTGGAAGCAATTATACGCTACGGTATTGCGCTGCTTTCAGTTTATGGAAGCCACGGTAGAAGCTTGGAGAATTCTATTGATCATTTTTATGACAAGCTTTTTACTGGTTTCTAAGGAATTAAATACTCTTTCAGCCAAGAAGATGGCGGAGAAAAGGGATAAGCTCATGGAGGATTTTTCTGAAGGAATGGGGAGAGAAATGAATTAGATATTAAGACCGTAAAAATAGTTTATTTTCCGGTTCATTCTCTACATATCTCGAGTTTGTGTAAAAGGAGAACAACAGAGTGAGAATCACTGCTACCCGTGTTTATACGCCTAAAGCTTTTAGACCATCCATAGTACTATATGATTTTACGCGATTATCTAAAGGCAATCCGCCGCCCTCTTTAATGGCGGCTATAGTCACATCATTTAGTCTAAGCTCAGAAAAAAGCTGATCTCGCCTGTTCAGGATTTTCTTTATTACTTTCGACATTTAGTTTGTGTGTTCGCCATTGAGGGCGAACTTCCATTCCAGCTGCGTATTGTTAGTTTTAGGTTCTTAGCTTTGCAGAGCATATTCTTCACTGAATGCATCAGCACCCTTCGCATTACCGGAGACACTTTCATATCTTTTAGAGAAGACATGATTAGAGATTATATTTTCCTTTAATTTGCGCATGGTCTCGACTCCCTCTTCGGTATTTCCTCTTTTAGATCCTTCAGCCCTCTAAAAACATCTTCTTCATATATCTTTTGCATGGTCTTTACTCTCATAGCATTCAATATCCATGAAAGCCCCCTTAACTATTTTACACTCATCCCTATTTCTGCTTTTAGCTTCAGGATTGTATCGTCTCACATGAAGTCAGTATTTTTGTCATATTCTGGATAGAATCCCTTTGTCTGTCCGCTTTCTAAGCTTTTCCATTAGGCTAGAACATCTACTCCGGGCATCACGCAGTTGGCTATTCGCTGAGAAAAATTCATATATGGGGCCAAGGCACGGACTACATTTTCCGGATACTCCTGATCTATAAAAGCTTCTATAGCATTTCTTGGCTCCGGATGTTCTTTTTCGGTCCGTGGCTCTTACCATGACCATGGCGGTAACCATGCGGTCGGAAAGGAAGAATAGGGTAATGGCTATATGCCAACACGGAACCTAAGATAGGCGGTATCTTTTCGATAAAACCGGGAAATAGGGGATAGGCGTAATGAAACCAAAAGCACGGAAACGATTCCCCAAAAATCATAAACAGAGATTGGTTCTTCCGTTCTATGTTATGGCATGTGGGAATAATCCCAAAACTTCATGCCAAAGAAAACCTCAGTGAATACAGCGAAGAGATATTCAAAGGCTCCACCAAAGAAGAATCCGGCAATGAAGATGGAAAGATTATTTTTGCTTTTTGACCTTGCTACACGTACAGTGTTAGGATAACCGCGCCTAAACCCCAGCAGACAATACTGAATGGACCGAGCACCAAACTGGAACGTCGCATTAGGACGTGGGCTGTCAGAAAGACATAGACAGTCTCAATGATATCTCCCATAAAAGAGGTGTAATGAGAAGCATCCAAATCAGTTTATAAAAGTGAATTCCTTCGGCAAAAATACTTTGTTGTTGCAGTGAATTGATCGGAGGCGGCAATTCCAGCAGATGGAGAAGCTCCATTTTCTACAGAGTTTTTCTTTCATTTTCAGCTAAAAGACTTGGATATTGGCGGTAAATTCTATTCCAAATACCTCGGGAAATCCATTCTCCCAATCGCAGTTTTCTATTGTGAGCCAAAATTTCTTCCTGCTTTATGTAGTATTTTCTAGGGAGAAGATAGAGCAAAAACAATATCGGAAACAAGGGAAAGCAAGAGGAGAGCAACAAGAAGGTGAACAAGAGAAAGTGGAAGCAAGGAGACCACAGAAAAAGAAGTGGGTGGAAGCTCTTTAGCAGGACATATCCCTGAATAGTAAGGAGTATAGAGTAAGCAGCAGAGCTTTTCAGATTTCCCTTTTGGGAAAAATTTCCCGCTGTTCTTATTTTGATAAAATTTATGTAGAAAAATAAAGATATGTTGTCTGTAAAAATACCATAAAGAAAGGTCATAAACAGTAATCCTGGCGTGCTGACCCTTTTTCCGGAGGAGGATAGGAAAATTAAGAAAAATCATGCATTAGTGCAGGTTGAACCAAGATTGGAAGAGTTTAAAAATTCCAAAATTTCTGTAGCACTGCTCCTTTAGGCTTACAAAAATAGTGGCGGTAATCCAGGCAAAAAAGCCGTAAAAGAAAAATATAAAGACTAGGTCTGTTCCTGAAAATAATGGCATACTTACACTCCTTTTTGTTTATTACTTTTAATAATTTTTCAAAAGAATACTTTTTACACAGTATAGATATTCCCCAATCTATAAATTCTATGAAATAGGATAATATTCGTCAAGACATCGTAGTGTTACCCATTATAAGGATTTGGTTTAGTAGCTTTGGGATTCCGGTGTTTATTCACAGAACTTGAAAATAAGAAAGGATAGGCATACACTTTATCAGGACAAATTTTCTGCAATATATTTTTGTCCTATAACTCCAGATTAGTCCTATAGCTCGGTTTTTACCTCTAGGACGCAGAATGGATTTACACAGGAGAGGAGCTTTTTATTTGCGCGAATTCTTGAAAAATATGCTTTAGTGCTTCTGATTGGCGGCGTTTTCGAAGTTGTGGCACTAGCCTTTGACTTCTGAAGCATAATCTTTTTATCTTTTCAACTTTAGTTATATCGGAATCTCACTCATCTTTCGGGATTTTTCTGCTCGGAAGAAAATACCCCATGCCCGCCGTGTGGTACAGCTTCTGGGTGGGGACTCTATAGCTTTGTTTATTTAGGGTTTATCAACCGGGAAAAATATGCAAATTGAGGGATTTTGGTACTACTTGTTCACCGCGTTTTCGAGGCGTACCATTCTAGTGACGGAGTGGCGAAAAATCTTGGACCTCTGATTTTCGGAAGAGCTCGCAGTTATGCCTGTTGGACTGCCATGGTTTTGGATTTTCGCCCTATAAGACGAGAGCCCTTCCTCGGAAAAATATCGGATGGATTCGCTATCTGACTTTTTGCTCTAGCTTTTCTCTTTTGTTTCCGCTTTTTGTTTCTTTTTGAAGGTAGGAAACTTGGAAAAGGATTATGTTTTAGGCATTTCTCAGGAAATCTCGCTCATTATCTTGTGGAATAGCGCTTTGCCTTTCTTTTCAAGGATAATCGGGCTTTCTGCAAATACATCTGCCCGGTTACCGTATTCCTTAAGCCAATGAGTTACTTTTTCACTGGTACGGATTCGTTGTGATGAGAGCAAAGTGCATTTCCCTGCGGAAAATGCGTAAGAAGGTTCTGTCCTATGATGTGGAAATGACGGATAATTCCAGGAAGAGAAAAACGGGACGGATTGCATCCGGCGTATGGAATGTGTCAAGGTTTGCCAGAAGCGAGCTGCTAGGATAATGCCTTATCTTATAATTCACTGAAACCATTTATTAAAAATAGAAATGCAACAGTATGATATGCAAAAAGTATGTTATTGCATAATACGATATTGCATTTTGTTCCATTGGAATGGATTATCTAATTTAAAACCGCTCTATAGTTTTGATTTTTTACTTACATAGCACTAAATTTATTATATAAAATGAATGCTAATAATTGCAAAAATGCATCTCATTTTTGGTATATTTCATATATACATGAATGTAGATAGGAGGTGGAAACAATGGCTGCAATCACAGTACGAATTCAATGACGAGGATAAAAAGTATTAGACCAAGTGGTAGAAGGATGGGCTTGAATTATTCCACATTTACAGTATTTATACGAAGAAAGTTTTACGAGAAAGACGAATCCTTTTTGAAGTATCTGCCAGTGTGGATCCATTCTATTCAGAAAGCAATATGCGTTCACTGATCTATAAAGGAACTGCGTGAGGGAAAGGCAGGGCGCATGAGCTTATAGAGGTGGATGATGAGATAAGAATACAAGGAGATAAGCAACGACTGATCGGTATTACCAAGGCAAGAGCAGTAAAGCTTAATCAGATTGTCTTTCAGAAGTAAATGAATCTTCTCAGCCAATCACGATTACCAACAATAGAGGTAAAAATGCGGTGTTGATTGGAGAAGAGGATTGGAAAAGCCATTCAGGAAACTTTGTACTTGAATAGTATTCCGGGTATGATACAAAGTATTTTTGGCATCAAAGGAAAAATAAATTTCCAATCGTTCATCCTCCCTTTAAATGAATAGGAGAAATCACTGAAACAATCTTTAGAAGAAAAACAGACATTAGCGATGGAAGGCTTAGCGGCAGGAGAACTGGGGTCAGTTGGCGCTGCTGCCTATCAAGAGGAATTAAATCTTTCTGAGGAGCTTCTGCTTTCTCTCTCTAGCCGGTCTTATTGAGGGTTTAGGAACCTTAGAGGGAAGCTGCGGCGCACTCATTGGAGCAAATTTGGTTTTAGCTACTGAAAAATAAGGGAAATCCAATGGTTCAGGTGGAGGCCGCCCATCTTTTCGGGATTTTGCTGAGCGATGCGAGCCAGCATTTGCAAAGACTTCAGAGGCATAGGTAGAAGAAAAGCCCTTTGCAGCTGTGAAGATTGCATCAAAGAGGCGATTGTTTTACTTTATTAAGTTTAGGGAGTCTCATTAAAACTAATCACTATATCCACGCTATCCGGCAGGAGCTCTATTTACAATGGAGTTTCCGGATAGCTTTATTCTTTTCAGATTGGGTAAATTGTCAATGCGCTGATATCGGTAGCACAGTTATCGGAAATGTCCAGCTCTTCCAGAGTGCCGAGGCCTCTAAACAATCCAGACTCTCCAGCTTATTTCCGCGAAGTCCAAGCCTTTTTAACGCTTTAAAATGGGAGAAAGGCCTTGGCATTGACTGTGAAATTGTTGGAATCATCATCTAAGTTTTTGATTTCTGCCTGGGTGAGAATCAAGGTCTCACGTAGTGTTGTTATCCTCCATCCTGCTAAGGGATAGGGGACCGTGAGGCCTCAGGTGGGCCAATGAGCATTTTTCATCAAAAATCAGTTCCTTTTGCTTTTGATACCGAGAAAAGTCCATGATAGCTCTCAGAGGTGTATAAAGGATCTCCTAGAATACTCAGTTTTTCAAGGCTTGCATAAGTCTTGTAAAACATTTTCCCAGTCGTTAGAAATATAATCCATGGAACCGGAAACCACCAGAGTGCTGAAAGAGTCCATTCCACGAAGGGGTCTCGGCTGCGATCTCGTCTCCATCCAGAAAACAGTAGACTTTTCATCGAGGGCATATGGGAAAAATGACTGAGATACCTGGAGTTACTAGAGAACTTCTCCGAAGCGTGTTAAATTTTGCAAATCCGGTAGGGAAAAAGTCATACGTAGAACGCCCAGTGCAGGTTTTGTAAAGCGTGAGACCGGTAATGGCCTTTCCTGTCTGTTGAATCTCATAGCAGCCATCAATGGAAAGCGTAGTTTAATGAGGGGTGATTGGCTAAACTGTCTAAAAGAGTAGTAGGTAGGTACTCTCGAGGCCAAGAGATTTTAAATTGGGCATATTTTGGGTAAAGTTTAAATCCTTTTACGGATATTACATGATAAGCTGAGATTCTCCATTTTGGGGGCAGTACGGAAAGGATCGGAGATATTTTCAAGGGGCTTATTATAGGGACCTATGTAGACCTCAGATTTTTACAATTGCTTAAAGTGGCCAAAAGGCGCTAAATCTGCAGAGGTAGTAAGTGGCTAAATTCTCCAACTTAGGAAAAATACCTCTAAGAAAAAGCAGCCCCTTCATAGTTAGCTATCCACCCTATAGGAAAGGCTTTTCAGGGAAGCAGGGTGTGTGAAAATGTCTGTGATGTCTCTTGTTTTGTCGTGAGGAAATGCTGTAGGAAGGACATCATCAGCGCAGGTAAATTCCGCTAAGACCGAGTATCTGTTCCGGCTTCTGCCAAGCTTAGCAAAAGGTCTCAAAGCTTTCCGAATTGCTTCCTAAAGCAGAAAAGTATTTTAAGTCTTTAGATTTTTAAAATCTTGATTGTCTCTGACTGTCACTATCGAAGTCCAGGTCTCTGTCCAAGTGCCAGATTCTCCAAACCGGTGAAGGGCTGAATCTCCTGCCGGGGAATACTTTCCGAGCAGGAAAATAAAGAGTCTTCACAGGATTTCCCTCGTATCCAGTTTTTCGGCATAAGAAAAACACCAATTTTCTTCTTTGTTATCTTTGGAAATGGATAGGAACTTTAAGGAACTGTAGTCTTCCCTCGTGGCTTGAGAAAGATTTTTGGAAAATGCTTTTTCCACAAAGGAAATCATCACCGGATCTTGCACTGTGCTACGATATTGGTCGGTAGGAAGTTCTATTCTGCTAGGAGATAAGACGGTTTTTAGTAAAATAAATAGAAGGATTGATATCACCACTACTACAGTGCCAACTGCACAGCTTTGCAAAAGATATTTGCCTCGTACGTTGTTTGGAACAGTTCTTTCCTTGTTATAATTCACATTTTTGATGGTGATATTTTTGCGTAATATCCGGCTTATGGGTTCCAAATAGACCTTGGTATTACAGAATTTACACTGCACAAAGTCTTCCTTCATTCCCTCGGGAATGGATAGACTCACCTTGACAGTTTGGACATTGATTTTTGGTGATTTTCATGGATTTCCTCTTGCTATTCTTAACTTATTTTTGTAAAATAAATATTATTTTATAAACAAATTAAGTTTACATAAAATGTCTAAGAGATATGCAAGATAAGATTAGGAGGAAATACAATGAGAAGTGTTTTGGGAAATCGTACAGCGGTGTTTGATGATGGAGGACGGAAGTTAAGTATTGAAAGATGGAATTTCTGCAGAGGGAAGAAACCCTTTAGTCTTTCTTTTTCTGAGGTGGGAGTCATTCTTCCCATGCGATATTGTAACTCCAATATGCACTCATTCTCTCTCTGATTTTAGGGATCTTCAGGGAAAATATCAGTCTTCCGGATTTAGAGACAGATACCAAGGCAAATGGTAGAGGGCATAATATTGCGTGGAAACCAAGACTCTAATACTTTGCCTTTGCGAGAAATAAGCTGGCTGCTGAATTTCCCAATAACATCGATAGCTTGGACATTCCCATCGGCTTTTAATTTAAAGTGAAAAGGAGATTTGCCTTTCCGGAGGATATATTACGGGAGCAAAGCATAGTATTCCTTTTAACTACGATTAGACGAGTGAAAATGGTGACCAACGGCACCATTTCCAAACTTAGGCATTTATACGCCAAGGAAAAGGCGGCTCTTTGATTTTCCGGATATGAGCATTCCTGCAAATGAATTGACCCTTCCTATCTTGGAGGCTGCTATGACCAGAAATACAGGAGTCGGTATTGACTTTGAGGGGAGATGGATTTGCGCAAAAACTTCCGAGTTTATGATTATTCGTTTCTTAAGTGCTGAGTTTTTATCAATGAAGACGGCAGCTTTTTCCGGAGATTGGCAGAAGAAAGTTTATGATAGAATCTCTTCCTACGGATATGAGGAGGGAAGCTTGCTGGAGCAGGCTATATTGTTTATAATAAGAAAAATGTCTCCTCCACCTCTTGATAAGGGTAAGCCTTACGGAGTGCCTGATAGCAGGGGCAGTCTTCCTCATGGTCGTTAATGACACCGCAGGCTTGTAAAATGAATAGACAATGACGGGGGCCGGTGTACTGAAAGCCCCGTTTTTTTAAATCCTTACTGATTGCTTCGGAAAGAGCATTTTTCGCCGGCATTGCTCCCTTTTTCATGCCCTCTGATAACAAAGGCTCTTTCCGCCGGAAAAGCTCAAAGATAGGCATCAAAGCTTCCTCCTCTTTGCAGGGCTAAAAATGCCTTGGCGTTTTGAATCATGGCTCTGATTTTTTCGTCCGACTTAATCATATTTTCCGTATGGCATGATTCTTTGCAATATCATCTTCTGTGAATTCTGCATGAGCTTTTTCCGGGAAAAGTTTGCAAAACAGCTTGAAGGGTTTCTCTTTTCGAAGAATCAAGGCCCAGCTAAGACCGGCCTGCATGGATTCCAAAAAGCAACATATTCAAAGAGCTTTTTGATCCTCATGGGTGGGTACGCCCCTATTCTTTATCGTGGTAGGATATCATTTCCGCACTGCTGTTTTCTTCCATTGACAAGCTTCATAATGCCTCCTTTTTATAGGATTATAACAGAATCTATTTAGAGTTGATAATAAATAAGCGGAGTAGTATAATGTACTACATATTAAGTTTGTACATACTTTGCATATAAAGTACAGCAAATAATTTTTCGAAATAGAGGTGAAAAAATGGCATTTTTCAATTCGAATGAATGAGGAGGAAAAAGCACTTGCAGAAAGCTATGCTAAAGCTTCATGCAATGTCTTTTAGGAGAGGCTTTCAAAAAGAGCTTTATTTGAACGCATTGAAGAGGAGTATGATATTAATCTTGCCAACGAAGCCTATCAGGAATATAAGAATACCGGCTGTAAATCCAGACCGATTGAGGAACTTTGGAAGGAATTAGATCTATGAGCTACCATGTAGAAACAACTGCTCAGTTTGATAAGGAGTTCAAAAACTGGACAAATACACGCAACAGATGATTAAATCTTGGATTGGGAAAACAAATTTTGCAAAATTGCGAGAAATCCCAGAGCTCATGGAAAGGGCTTACCGCCAACAAAAGTGGGCAATGGCGGTATAGAATCGGAGATTATCGTTTACTCTAGTCTTATACAAGATCAAGAGCTGATTATCCTTGCATTGACTGGTCGGGCACAGAAGAGACATTCTACAGTACTTAGGGGAACAGTTATTTTGATTTTTAAAGCCCTTAAACTTGCCTTTTCCGCCTCTTTCTTTGTAAACCCTTCATTCATCAGGGCATCTATTAAATCTTCTTTGGAGCTCACTCCGTCCTCCATGTATTCTTTTGCAACAATCTCAGCTTGTTCTATCCAGTTCACGTTAATGTGGCTTAGGGCAAAATCCGCTTCCTCTTCGTGAAGTGGTCGAAGAGCAACTGCGCTTTTTAATTTTACTTTGGAAAAGCCGATTTTATGCTTTGCAATATTCTTTGGCTTTCTTCCGTGCCTCTTGATTCCAATCTATACTCAAGATATTCCAGGGGCAAATTCGGCGTCTTCCAGATTGATATCCTCCACGGTAAGCATTTGCAGTAATTCTGTTTGGGATAAGGGAATGGTAGCAAGATAGTCTTTAGCAGTTTGGATGGCCTGTACTTGATTTTCGCTTAAGCTTTCCAATGGGGGCTTGGTAGTTTCTACGCTTGATGATTCCTTACCTGCCGTGCCACTATCCTTACTTCTTTTCTTTGGAACTCCTCAGAACTCTTCTCCCGGGTTAATTTCTTTGGAATCCGCAGAACTGTTCTCTATGCTTTCAGAAGAGACCTTCGAAGAACTCTCCTACAGTATTCCTTCTTGATTTTTGCTTTGTACAGGACATCATAATGAAGAGAAGGAAAATCGGAGCAAGTCGGGCGAGGTATCTGGAAGCATGACTCATTTTTATAATTCCTTTTCGTGGGATAGGCTTCATTTTTATAATAACAAGCTATAATAACTACGGCATAATGTTCTTATAGTAATCTTTGCTATCTTATTGAGGCAAGAACAAGTGTGGATGTAAAAAGAGTTTTTGAGAGAAATGGAGAAACAATGGAAGAATTTAAAATGAGACGATTTTAAACAGGAAATTTCTAAAGAAGAGTGTATTCAAGTTTTACGGGAAGCTCCTCAGAGGGTATGGCTTTTTCATGGGAAAATGACTATCCCTATGCTATTCCTTTAAAACCAGTTTTATGATGAGGAAGACGGAAAGCTCTATTTTCACGGTGCGAAAAGAAGGATTGAAATTGATCTGCTTTGCTAAAAACAATAAGGTTTGCTTCACCATCATGGACCTCGGATTCAAAAAGAAGGAGAATGGCCTTGGTATATTCTGTTCCGTGCTATGCCTGACGAGTGGAAGCTGTAGAGAATCAGGAGAAGGTGATAGAACAATGCAGAAAGTTGGCGGAAAAATTCTATCCGACGAAGGAGTCTATAGAGAAAGAAATAGAAAAAGCTGGGGCAAGAGTCAATATGCTTTGCATGACGATTGACAGAATGACGGAAAGCTGGTGAAGGGAATCTTAAGTTCATTTTTGAATTTTCAGTGGAAGGAGGAGAAGACTGAGTCGAAAGGAAGAAATTAAAATGCCTATCAATCCGTTGGCAATCATACCGGCTTTTATGACGGAATGATGACCTATGGAAATATTGCTGGCAAGCTTCTATGCCGTTTAGTATGGAACATGGATAAGAGAAAAATCTTTATTATCGGAATAAGGTCTTATCCTCCATTCCTAAGGACTTTTCGGAAGGCTTTTTGAAAATTCCTGTGGGTACGGGAATCATGACTCTTCCCTTATATAAGAGTCTTCCTAATGCAGAGATTGTCTGTATGGATTATGCGCCGGAAATGATGGAGCCGGGCAAAGGATAGGGCGGCTTTACTGGGTCATAGAAAATATTCATTTTCAACAGGGAGATGTGGGAGCTCTTCCTTTTCAGGCGGAAAGCTTTTGATATCGTTTTTATCCATGAATGGTTTCATGTTTTTCCGGACAAGGAAGCGGCTTTATCAGGAGGTGTTCCGCGTATTAAAACCGGGAGGGATTTTCTGCGGTTGTTTTATGTGGAAGGGGGCGTAAAAAGAGCCGGACTGGTTTGCCAAGCATATTTATGTTCCAAAAGGTCTGTTTACACCACCCTTTGAGACGGAAGAAAGTTTAAGAAAGCGGCTTATGAAAAGCTACACAGAGGTTTCCGTGGAGAGAGTTGAAACGGTGGCTTGCTTTTTCCTGTGTAAAAATAAATTCATGATTGTGACCGTTCCTTTCTACTCTCCGTCTCGATAGGAGAAGGGAGCTAAGGCATAAGGGAAATTTTTGTCTACAGAAGATGTAGATTTTGGCGTATAATGGGGAGGTGTAAAATTGTTTTTGTCCTATCGCCGGAAGAGCATAGGGAGAAGTCAGGAAAAATTAAGTTTGTCTCAAAGCATGTCCAAAAGAATGGAGAATAGCAGAAAGAATTCCTGATCGTTAGAGTGAAATAGGGAAACTATGCTTGTTACAAAAAGCTAAGCTAAACAATACACATGGATTAATATTAACTCGGATGAAATTACCAAGCATTCCAAAGTCTATGAGGAATATGATATTGACCCGAAAACTTTGAGTATGCTTTTGGATGAAAATGAGCATGCCCACATGGGATTATGATCGGGAGGACGGAACCGTTACCTTTATTTACAGTGTTTTGGATCTGGAAAAAGGATAAGGAATATTATGAGACGGTTCCTCTTACGTTTATTGTGCATCGACTAGTGACCATTAGTAATGAGGACAATGTGTATATCATTCAGAAGATGTGCGATTATGTGGATGGCAAAAGAGAATTTATCGACTTTATACACTCCTTTTTGCAACACTGGAAATGATTTCCAATGCCTATTATCCGATTATTGAACGCTTGGATAAGCAGAAGGATGAAATTAACCATTTGCTTCGGCAAAAACCACGAAGAAAAATCTTTATGCTCTTTTCCGACTTGGAGGTGGGCATGATTTATTTACGATCTGCCGCAACGCAAAATCGTCTTCTTTGGAACATATCCAGGCTCACGCCATTTATCGTAGCTTCAACGAAGAAGAGTCGGCAGCATTTCGATGATGCTGCTAGTGGAGGCCAGACAGCTGGTTTCCATGACAGACTTGCTTTCCACCGTTGCCCGTCAGCTTTTTGGATTCTTACAACAATGTTTTTAAAATAACGACTTAAATAACAACCTGAGTACCTTGACCATTTTTGAAATTTTACTCAGTGTGTTGGCGGTTATCACCGGATTCTTCGGCATGAATGTTCCCCTGCCGTTTATGAATGAACAAAGCGGCATGGATTATGATATGCATTGTCAGTGCTCTGGTCTGGGTGATTTTAACCTGGGTAATGCGCTGGATTATAAGACGCAGATAAATGAATGGATAGAAAGTAAGGAATAAAAACGTATTTGAAGCCGAGATTGGGAAATGAAGCATTTTGGAATATAGCTTTAGGAACGTAAAATCATAGATAAAGGATTCAGAAGGATGAAGACCAAAGATTTATCGCCCTATACTTTTCAAAGGGCGGAGACTGCGATTTCAGAAACCAAAAATAAATACAGCCGCTTACCCTTTCTATTTCTATGGTATTTTTGAAAAATCATGGCAGATGCGGAGGAGTGTGAGGAATGACACTTATTTAAAGACCTGGAATGCCATTCCACTGAAACAGCCGGAGAAAATCTGCAGCTTTTTGTCGAAGATTGTTCGAATCTTTCTTTAGATCGTTAGCGACAGTTTGTATGCGGAAAAGCGTGGGGAGGAGGTTCCTGTGGTGCTGGAAGAGCTGTCGGAAGTCCTTCCGGATAAGGGAGCGATTCCGGAGAGGTGATGCGTTGTCGGAACTTATGGACTCTTTTTGCATACATTGCAGCCGGAGGCAGAAATATTTTTATGCGAAGATATTGGTTTATGGATTCCGTATCCGAGATTAGTGAAGGAATCGGTTTTTGGTCTTAGTAAGGTGAAAAATGAGTTTAAGCTGCACAAGAGAACAGCTTAAGCTTTTCTTAGAGCAGGAGGGATATCGTTTTATGAAAGAGGACAGCAAGCGACTGCTTCGGAGAATGACAGAGGTAAGTGACCAATATATTCTGGAAGCGGAGGCATTTTACCAAAAAGAAGGATGAACAGGATCCGGTAAGGAAAGGCAAGAAGATAGCGTAGAAAAGAAAGCATAGGAAAAGAGATTATCAAAATGCAGGAAGCTAAGAAGAGGAAATTTATTACCCTTCCTCGGGTTTTTAGGATTTACTGCTTTCCATAGCCGCTGCTCTGCTTTGTTTGCTATATCGGAGTATTGTGTTTTTCGCTCCCAGAGCAGCCAAACCGAGTTCCGTAATGCTGGAGGGGAGCACAAGGGAGAACTCCGGTGGAAACACAGGATAAAGCGGAAGAATTTGCAGCGGAGAATGGAGAGCTGAAAGAGAACTCCTGCCGGTATAACCGCCAAGGGACGGAGCGTAGAAGAAGTTGGTCCATGCAGCAGGCTACAGAGCTACCGGTTTTACCATGCGTATTCCGGAGGAAAAGCTCCTATACCGAGAAAAACCATCAGCGTAATCGGAGAGGATATGATCGCAGTGGCTTATTCTAAGGAAGAGCCCTTTGCGGTGGGATACTCTGTCCGGAAAAAGCAAGAGCTGAAGGGGATATCAGTGGAGATTTTTACGGAGTATCCGGACATCCGGAAGTAGATTTCGAAGGAAGGAAAGTCAAGTTAAAGGGTGAAGCCGGAACATGCTCTTTAGCATTATGGGAAGAAAATGGCTTCAGCTATCGGTAAGCACAGGAGAAGCCTATGACAGAAGAGGAGATTTTTGGAAATTGTAAAAGGCGGTGGAGTAAGAGATTCGTTAAGGTAATGGAGGAGCGTAGAAAATCGGACGGCGAATTTTCACCGTCCGATTTTATGAAATATTGTAGAAGCTGCATGTTTCCTATAGCAATATCGTCCTTGAGGCTATATTGCTTTTGAGATTACATTGTTCTTGAAGTTATAATGCTCTTTAAAGCTATATTACTCTTAATGCTTTGGCACTATCATTAGCCCCAGAAGTAATGTCCGGTAATCAATGAATAAATGCCCATAACTGCTACAACAGCACAAGCTATAATTTGCAATGGACGAATGCGTACGCTTGTTCCGTTTTCATGAGCTGTTTAATCATAAGAATCTGCCCTACGCACATTACAAGCAGACAAGAGTAACGATAATAGTCATGGTTTGCTGGTTCATTTTACTTCCCCCTAAAAAATTAAAGTGATTTGTTTATTCCCTTAAAAAGAAAATATTAATCTTTAATCCTTAAGAATTGTAAGCAGAATACTAATGTCTGTCAAGAGAAATCTTAATCTTTTACGAAGCTAATTGACTTCTTAGATGATGAATTTATAATAGTTTTGCATGTATAGGATAGAGAGTTTTTCCTATCCCGTAAGTGAGATTATGGAGAAGAAGTAAAACGTTACTGTTTATCAATATTTGTAGCAGCTTTCAGGAGGAAAACAAGATGAATCAGACTATTATGATTGTAGCCGGTGTGGTAGTTGTGTGGGCAGTTTTATTTGTTGTTATGATGAGCTTTCAGCGTAAGGCAGAACAGCAATTTAATGCGGATAATGCTTATAAGGCACTCATACATTTGTACTGTGATCACATTGCTATTGACGAAGCAGCCTTTCCACATTTTCACATACTAAGGGAGAATATATGCAGACGATCGTAGCCCTGGAGCCGGGACAGCATAAATTGGAAGGGCATTTTCCGCTCTCACAGAGGCAGGCGTTACAGGCAATAAGAATTTGGTCAGTGAAAAGCTTAGTATTGATATCGATTTGGAAGCAGGGCATGTTTATTCTGCAGCTATGTATTTTTATTCCTCAGAAGATAGAAACGAGTATTACAAAGGGACAGACCGGAAAGGTTATTGCAGAGGTTCCTCTTTCCATTGTTAAGGGCAGCGACCAGGTTAAGGCCTATGTCATTGTTTATGAGAGCAATAAAAGTAGCTAGAGAAAGTGGTGGCTTCATGTGGAAAATAAAGTCTAATACTTATTTAGATGAAAATGGATCCTGCCACTGGCAAAATTAGGTACTATTCGCCCAATCCGATTTTTCTTTCTTTTGGTCTTCTTTTCTTACTGGGAATATTTTTCTGATATATAGGCAACTGGGCTTAGATAAGAGTGTGTGGCTTCTGTATGGACTGCTCACTATGTATTCCGCCTTTGCGTATGGGATATCTACAATGTTTCTTTCTTACTTATAGTTGTGGAAGCAATTCTGTATGAAGAGGAGATAGTACTTCTCACCATAAGGGGAAAGTAGGAGGATTCCTTATACGGAAATAGGATTTGTGGATTTTCAACTCCATGAGGGTATGGGCAGTAAAATACGTTTTTCGCCCCACTTTAGCCTTTTTACAAGAAGAACAGCACGTCAAAGATTCTGGATTCCGTATTTAAAAACGAGTATTTAGTTTTTATAGGGAAGTAGAACTCTGGAGGATTATCTCAGGATTAAAGATATTTTGACTGGAAAAGGGAAAACATTGTGCGGAACCCAGGAAACCGAAGAGTGCTTTTCGAAGAGGAAGGCTTAGCAGGCAAGCTGAGAAGAGATATTGGATAGATAGAATCGTACGATTTTTCATTGCGGAAATCGTACGATTCTTTTATACTAAGGAAAAAGGAGGGACAACTATGTCTATTACTGCAACGGAGTTAAAGTTGAACTTAAGTGAGTACTTATTACTGGCGGAGAAAGAAGATATTTGCATCACAAAAAATGGTAGACCGATTGCTGAGTTGGTTTCACCGTATCAAGACAAATTAAAAACTTGTAGAGCGAGTTATTTTTCCAGTGTACCTTCTGACTTAAATTTAGAAGAAGCTCATGAGGAGAGAATGAATCTAGATATGAAAATATTATTAGATACTTGTATTGTGATAGATTTTTGCAGGGAGGGAGCCCTTTTGCAGGAGGATGCCTATCAAATTTTTCGCCTTTAGCAATGGAGATATTCTCTGCTTATATAACTGCAAAAGTCAACAACAGATATTTACTACTTTAACAGACGCTGCACACATAGTGACAAAGAAGCGAAGGACAAGTTGAATCGTTTATTGGGAGTTTTAGTGGCAGATACTTTGTCTGAGGATATTTTTCAATGCCTTGATTTCCGAGGCAAAGCGATCTTTTGAAGATGCGGTAATGATGGAGACGGCTCTTCGAATAAAGGCAGATGGTATCGTGACCAGAAATACAAAAAGATTATAAGAACTCTTCCGTTAAAGTGTACACACCGAAAGAGTTTATAAAATATTGTGAGAAAAGTCTTTTAAATGAACTTAGAAATAAAAAGAATACTTTTAGTTCTATTTTAGGAGCCCAAGAGGCTTCTTTTTATGCATAAAGAATAGTAAGTGAAATAATGAGGACATTTTTGTATTGTAGACACAATAAAAAATCTAAAAACGGATAAATATGCAATAAAATGTAATTTCATACGTTTTACACATTTTCATACACAAGTTAAACATAAGTTTCTGCGATAGTAGGGCGTGTAAAAGAGCAACCCAATCACAGAAAAGAGGACAGCATGAAAGAATATAAAATGAGTATATGGCTTTATGGCAATGGCAATGAGTATGGCCATCGTAGGATGTTCCAATGCAAAGACTGCTACAACAGCGGGCAGCAACTACTGCCCAGAGCACAGAGGCAGGTGGCAACGAACACTTCCACAAAAACAACGGCAAGTTATTCCAGGAAGACTTAAATACTTCTATTCTGACTCCGATACCAAGATTGAGTTGAGTAGCGGAAATGCCAAGATTACCGGTGAGGGCGCAAGCTATACGGATGGCAATATTGTCATTACCAAGGCCGGAACCTATGTCTTTAGCGGAGAGTTCAACGGACAGATCATTACGGAGGTCGGAGACGAGGATCTGGTACACATCGTATTTCAACGGCGTAACATCACGAATACGACTTCCTCCGTCATTTAACGCAGCTACAGGACGTAAGATTGTGTTGACCTTAGTGGACGGCACCACCAAACACGCATTACAGACGGCACAATATATACTAATGCGGAGGGAGAGGATGAGCCGGATGCAACCCTCTTTGTAAAGCAGGATTTGACCATTAACGGAAACGGAACCTTGAATATCAGTTCTAACTATGCAACAGCCCTTAAGGCTAAGGATAATCTCATTATCTTAGGCGGAAAGCTGAATATCGAATCGGTAGGAAAAGGCCATCAAGGGAACCGACTCGTTACCATTGAAAAATGCGGATATTACCATCAATGTAGAGGATGACGGTATCACTACAGACGGAGCCTTGGTTATCAATAGCGGAACCATTAAGATGGAGAAGGTTGGAGAAGGTCTGGAGGCTGTTACCATTGATATTAACGGTGGAACCATCGATATTGTGGCGAGCGATGACGGTGATCAATGCCCGTGGACTGATTGATGACAGCGCTACAGATGAGGAAAAAGAAGCTCTACGGAGAGGAAAAATCAGGCGGATACCTATTTCCGTATTACAGGCGGTACGGTAAATGTGACAGCCGGCGGAGATGGTATCGACTCCAACGGTCAGGTCTATATCGAGGGCGGCACCTTAAATGTTTCCGGACCTGCTTCCGGACCGGATGTAGCTTAGACTATAACGGAAAGGCAACGATTACCGGCGGAACTTTTGTCAGCACCGGTGTGCAGGAAATGTTTGAATCTCTGACAGCAGTTCTACCCAGAACTTTATCAATGTATTCTACTCTACTGCAGTAAGTGGCGGAACAGAGGTGAAAGTAACGGATAAGAGCGGAAATGTGGTGCTTAGCTACACACCGACTAACGATTTTACGGCAGTGATTCTTTCCTCCGACAAGCTGGTAACAGGAGAGACCTATACCGTAAGTGTGGAAGTAATAGCGAAGAAATCACGATTTCTGCAGGGAGAAAATACTATAGGTGAACAAAGTGGCGGCATGGGCTTTGGCGGCGGAAACGGTACTCCTCCAAGACGGAGGTACTCCACCTGCGGAAACGGACTATGGGACAGCCACCTGAGAAGCCGACAGATGCCAATGGAAATGAGTTGGCTATGCCGGAGCCACCAAGTCAGAAAGGGATAGCAATAGTGAAAAGTAATTAATATCGAGTTAAGAATAAATCTCCCCGGAATACTTTTTAATCCAATACTTTGGAGAAAAAGCATTCTCGAGGGGTGATTTTTAGAAAAGAATATAGACTCAAAGAAGGGATGAAAATGAGATTTTTCTCGAATCAGCATATTCTCAAAGAAAGCTTATTTAGACAATGGAACTAAATCTTCGCCCTAAAGGACTTGACAATGCCGCGTACTGCCCCATAGCCCACTCCGGCTACCGGCCAAACAATCCAGCTGATGTCCCAGCGCCGGGTAATAAAACTGTAGCCAAGATAGATAGCGATTACCAAGCACCAGTAAATTTGCCTGACGTTTTCATTTTTGTACTCATCCATCTTTTTTTCTCCCTTCTATAATCCCCTTGCTCTAAAAGCATGTTCAAGGCATCCCAAATAATATTCGTTTTGACAATCCGAAACACGCCAACGGCCACAAAAAGCAGAAGGAAAGGCACGGCAAGAGCGGTATGGAGATCATCTTCTCCGAAGATAATCATACTGATAAAAGATGGGACTTGCCGCAATGATGCAAAGAAAAATACCTAAAATCATCTGGGAAAGTATACGTTCCCTGGTAACGGGATTTTTCTCCTGCACCATACCATTTACCCCGTAAGCGGTATTCAGAAGCTCTTTTTCCATATAGTGGAATCGATCTCCTTCAATGGAGTTTTTGATAAATAAGGCTACTCCTGCTCCTGCCAAAAGGAAGAGGAAGAGCACACCGATACCTACGGCTTTTTCCCTCTGAGAGGAAAGACCGAGAACTTTTCCTGAAGCGTGGTTAAAGCAATCAATAGGCTGGGGAAAGGATACAAAAGCAATACGCCCAGAGCAATCTGGGAAGCTGCTTGATTCTTGTGTTCCAGAAAAAGCATTGGCCTCCTCCATGGAAACAGGAACCTCCTTTAAAGGAGGATTCCGTATCAATCTTTAGGGTTTCTCCCGGACTGTCCAGCTCTATCTCATCCTTTAAGAGGTAATCCGTACTTACGGAAAAACCTCGGACAACTTCAAAAATCTTATTCATATCCGGAATGGACTGGGCGCCTTCCCATTTGAAATGGACTGCCGGCTGACCTCCAGCTTCTCTGCCAGGTCTTCTTGAGACCAGCCATTTTTCTTTCGTAATTCAATAATCTTGTCTGCAAGTATCATACTTTACCCTTCTCTTTTTAGGAAAAATGTCTTTTTGCTCGCTACGTTTTTACGTCTCTCATACTATCGAAAAATCCGGTTGCAGGGAAGAAAGCAGGCTTGATCAATTTGACAACCGACGGTTGTCAAAAGCCTTGATTTTCCGTGGAAAATGTCATTTTCGGAAAAGCAAGTTCTACATTTCCAAAAACCGATTCAATGCTGAGGCGCAAGGCAATTTCTCGGGAACCAATACCGAAGGAGCGCATATCGTGTTCTCTACATTTGCCAAAAGAATCTCCGGTGTAGAGCAGACTGCCCCATTGAATATCCCGCATCTTCGCCACAGCTGCCAGGGCGGAACATTCCATTTCCACAACGCTACAACCCTCCGATTTTCTATACTCCACCTTTTCTTTGGTTTCCCGGAAAAATCCGTCGGTGGACCAGGTAGTTACCTCCTCATAGGGCAAATGATGGGCATTCAGAACTTTTTCGATAGCCTTTCTTGGGGGCTTCCTCTATGTCTATGAAGCGAGAGGGCGGAAGATAATGGTAGGAAGTGCCTTCGTCCTGCAGTGCTTTTTTTCGGAACCAGAAAAACGCCTTCCCTTATGAACCAATACACCGCAGGAACCACTGCTGATGACTTTCAGTCACCCGTGGGCAATGAGCCAATCCAGAATCTGCGCGGCAGGGGCGGCACTTTACAGGAGCTTGTACCAAGAGGAAGGGAATTCCATTTTCCTCCAATATGGGATATTGCATGGTGGCGGAGAGAAAATGGTTAGTACCTTTCCACTATGCTGTAAGGCATATTTTTCTATCGTGTCCTGTAAAAAGGCAAAAACGGCCCTCTCCGGAAAAATGCACATCCAGTACTTCGTGACCCGGCTCTAAAACGGCACTGGGGTCGGGAATCAAATTCCAAGATGGGGATTTCGTGTTTTTGAATACTCATTTTTGTTCTCCGTTTTCTCTTTTTAAAAAGGATTTTATGGTAAAAATAATAGCAATATTTTTATAAAGTCCTAGTATACAGGGGAAAATAAGAAATTCGCAAGAAGGAAAATGGTAAGAATTTTTAAATAGTTAAAATTAGTATGGAAAAGGAGTAAGGGTATGCGTTTATATCATGGAAGTAAAATGATTGTGGAATTTCCGGAGATTCGTATGCAGAAACATAATAAAAGACTTTTTACTTCGGTTTTTATTGTACTCTTTTAAAAGAGCAAGCAATTCGATGGGCAACAAGATTTGATGATCAAGGATATTTGAATGAATATGAATATACGAAGGATGATTCTTTAAAGATTAAAATATTTTCGGAAATGACTGAAGAATGGTTGATTTTTATTATTTCTTGTCGCTTAGGACATTCCCATGAATATGATATTGTAGAGGGGCCAATGGCGGATGACACCATTTTTAATTATGTACAAAATTATGGATGGGAAGATTAGTAGAGAGGCATTCTGGGCATTGGCAAAATTCAAAAATCCAACGCATCAAATGAGCTTTCATACAGTAAGAGCATTGGGAACTTTTACATTTTATACAGGCTGAAGAGGTTCATTATGAAAAATAACAGTGCTTTTATTTTATACTTGCAGTTTAATAGAGTATATCGGTAGAGAACAAAAACTGAAACGTTCTGCTGTGGTAAATTACCTAGGGAGAGAGGCGATTACTCGAATTTATCATTATGCAGATGTTTTTCACTCGTGAGCCGATTGCAAAGACGGCGTGATGAATTTATTGAGAAGTGTGCTATTCCTAAAGGGAATTTTGATAATGTTGAAACTTGTCGTTATACAGTACCGGACTATTGGACTATTGCAGAGGTGTTTGAGCGTTTGATAGAAGACATTTGTGGAGACTCAGGAAAAGTGTAGTAATCGATAGTCTTATGGAAGTATATGAGTCTTGATAGAAAAATACTTATCCGACTATAACACGGACTTTTTATTATCAGTCTCGAGAGTATATTGCTTTTGTGCTATAGAGAAGGGAAAAATTGTAGAGTAGAAAAAGCTGTAGAGCAGAAAAGCTGTAGAGTAGGAGTAAGATAATATGAAAGTACTGGTCATACCGGATGTGCATTTAAAAACCTGGATATTCTGATAAGGCGGAAAAATGTCTTAAAGTCGGGGAAGGCAACTCGGGTAGTCTGCCTTATGGATATGCCTGATGATTGGGATATGGAATTTCAGATTGATCGGTACAGAGCAATCTACGACAGGAGCTATTGCATTTGCCAAGGACTATCCGGATACCCTTTGGTGCTATGGAAACCATGACCTAAGCCATCCCTGGGGACGACTGGAAAGCGGCTATTCTCCTTATGCGGAGCGGACGGTTATGGAAAAACTGGAAGAGCTGGAAAACAGCCTGAAAGGATTCCTCTCAAATCAACATTATGCATAGGGTAGGTCGAGTTTTGTTCTCCCATGCAGGCCTTTAGCGCGGAATTTGTAAAAAGCTTAAACAAGAAAGCTTTTGGACGGGAATATAGACGAGGTTCTCCATTCGGTAAATACTGCTTCTCAGGATAAGCTATGGAATGATGAATCGCCCCTTTGGCTAAGAGCATTGGATGTACGGAGAAAGGCATTTCGAGGGGGAAAAATATAAGCAGGTTGTGGGTCACACTCCCGGTGGAAAAATCATGGAGCAGGGGGGAATGATCTTTACAGATGTTTTCTCTACGGATAGGGAAGGTACGCAGATTGGGAAATCTGCCATGGTGGTCATAGATTCCGAGACGGGGAGTATGAGGTGGTAGAGGTCTAAAAAGGGCCATGAGAAAATCAATACATGATGGATTTTTCGATCAATATAGGTCTGAAAGAGGCAATCTGAGCCCGCGGTACTTGCGAAAACAAAGGTAGTGCAGTTTTTCGCTTAGTAACTCCTGCGAGGCGAGGTTAGCGAGAGCGTGCCTCAATTTCAGACCTATATGTGAAGAAAAATCAGTATGATTTTCATAGTATTTTTCTTATCCGATGAGTACCTTTGCCGGTTTGTTTTAAATACTTTTCCGGAATTGGTGTTTCCAACTGCCAGATAATACTCATGAAGCTTACTGCCGGTATGAGATACATACCGGTCAGAACCGAGGAAGGTATAGGCTTCTGCCCCAAGGGCGGTTTTCCATTCGCGAACAAATAAAAAGACATTTGTCCCCAGTGTTTTTGTGCTGAATATAGCGCTTTTCCGGTTCTCAGAGTATCGGAGTGGTATTTTGGCTTTGCCAGTGAAAGAGTCTTTCGTTAAGGGAGTAGTCTTGGTACATGGACTGGGGAGAATACTCTTTATCGGATTTATTTAAAGTCACAAAAGAAGATCCAGCTTTTTCTCCGGAAGCCATTTCACACCCTCTCGAACGGTGTTGGGCTTCAAAGTCTAAAGCCAATAAGATCTGGTCTCTTGAATAGCTACAATGCACATCCAGCGGACAGTCTGGTAGAAATGTCAGGCTTTGATCTACAAAATCTATATTGTCCAAAATTATAGAAAAAGTAAATCCAGTAACTCTCGAAGCATTGTGGGCGATTTCTGCAAATTGATTAAGTTCTCTTTATCCTCCGGGCTTTCCCAATCTATAGTCTCTGAAATAAGGAGAAACTAGAACATTCGGAAAAATCTGACTTGCAGTTTAGGTAAAGATAAGAGGTAGTCAAAGCAATCTTCAGATGTCCAAAAACATGGACAGAAATTCTTGTAAAAATGAATCCAACGTCTGGAGTTTATGCTGCAAAGCTTTGGCAAGGCTTTCGTGATCAATTCTTCTAATGGTTCAGAAAAATTTGCCCATTGCTCTGCCTCTACGCAAAGTCTGGAAAAGGAGCTTTTTCGGAGATAAATGTCTTTGGGGCTTAGATGAAAATGCTTTTTAAAAATTGTCATAGCTTAAAGGAAGTCCCGTATCTTCATGAAGGCTTTTAGTCTAAAGAGAAAACCATCTTTTCTATCAAAGTTTGTCTTTATATTCTCTAAGATGATTTTGCTGGCTACTTTCTCCAGTTGGATATAGCAGTTGGGGAAGTGAAGTCAAAAGCCTTTCTGGATTTCTGACTGAGTTATTCCTATGGTGAGACAGCAAGGCGGAAAAACTTTTCTTCAAAAATTATATTTTTTTATTGGCTCGTCCAATAAAAATCCAAAACAGTGAGACACTCTTTATCCGTAGAAAGACGTAGTCCACGTCCTAACTACTGTAAAAAGACTGTTAAAGACTCTGTAGGACGGAGAAATAGAATCGTATCCACCTCCGGAATATCGATTCCTTCATTATATAAATCCACAACAAAAATAAATTGAATTTCGCCGGAAATCAGACGACTCTTTGCTGTGTTATGTTCTTCTGTACCGGAATTTCCTGTTAAGGACAGACAGGAAATTCCATTCTTCTGAAAGTGACTTTCCATGAACTTCGCATGCTCGACTGAAACGCAAAAGCCAAGTCCATGAACCGTATGAATATCATTTACATAGCGATTAATACTGTTGATAATATGATTTGCCCTTTTTTCTGCACTACTACTTTGCAGAGAGAAAATGTTACTAAGCTCTGTTTAATCATAGCCACCTCTTCCCAATGCACATTGGATAAATCGATCTCATCAGAGATTCCGAAATACTGGAAAGGGCAAAGTAAACCACGGTTAATTGCTTCAGGAAGACGGATTTCAGCCGTAATTTTTGATTGTTAAAGTACCTTAAAATATCCCTTCCATCCATACGCTCCGGCGTGGCGGTAAGACCTAGAAGAACTTTTGGGTTGAAAAATAACTTAACAAGTCCTGATAGCTGGGAGCTGCGGCATGGTGAAACTCATCCACGACAATATAATCATAATAATTAGGAGGCACTGCTTCTGTAAAAGTTCTTCGAAGAAAAGGTCTGTATAGAGATAAAAAGATGATCTAAGGAATCCGGCGTGAATTGCCCCACAAATAATGCTCCAAAGTTGGAATCCTTTTAATACGTGTCGAAAGACTGCTAAGTTTGCTTTAGATTTCTTCTCTATGCACAACAAATAAAAGTCTGGGCTTTGTACCCTGCTTTTCCAAAAATTTCTGTAGTCAAAGGCTGAAATTAAGGTTTTTACCGGTACCTGTTGCAGAGACAATGAGATTTTTATAATTTCCTCGTACTTCTCTTTCCGCATCAATTTGATCCAAGATTTCCAGCTGGTGGGGATAAGGATTTACGTCAAAAGAAAGCTGTCATCGGAAAAGGAGGATTGCCCTGTTTTTCCCTAATTGAAGTGCGGTTTTTAACGTTTTTCTTATCCTCTTCATATTAGTATGGAAATAAAACTTGCATTATTCCAATAACTGTCAAAAATTGTCTCCATCTTCTTGAGAATAAAAAGGCATATCCTTAGCGGTCAGTTTAACATTCCATTCTAAGCCATCATTAAGAGCGGCAGAGGATAGATTGAGGAACTGATATAGGCGGTTGTAAAACCGGTTTCTCATAGAAGATATAAGACTTTGCGTGAAGTCGCTTTTCTTTCAATATCATAAGAAATTCTTATTTCCGTATTTGCTAAGTTACAAAGTTGTTCAATAGCCTTGGCATCACTGGCTCCCATATAGGAAGTAGTAATAATTCGAAGCTTTCCCCCATTTTCCGTAAACTCTCGTAGCGTATCCCGAATTAGATTTAAACCGCTCATTTTGATAAAAGAAACCAAGAAATCAATTCGATTGCTGATGCATTTCTTTTTCAATTCGAAAAAAAGGGAAGGCTCATTTTGTGAGCCGGTAAAAAGGCTGCTTTGGGAAATCGGACTTTCCGGACGAAGTAGATCCTTTGCACTTTTCATACCAAGCTTTAGAAGCGGATTTTCGGAATGGGTAGCGGAAAGTACGGCAAGGAGCTGTTTACCTTCCGGACCAACAGACAATTGAGAAATATCCTCTCCCTCCGAGGAAAGGAGCGCAATGATTTTATTGATCACTTGAATTTTGGCAGTAGTATCCTGATCAGATAGCTGCTCCAGGTTGCTTCGAATAATATCGCTGCAGTATTGAGCCAATACGGTGGAGGCTTCCGCTTCATCGATTTTAACAATACTCTTTTCTTCTTCTGAAAAATGCAGACAGTTCCTCTTGAATTGCTAAGTTGATCAGCTGTTCATAAATTCCGGGCTTAAGCATAAGGTTATCCTCTTGAAATATGTGATTTTATTTTTACAGAATGAGATCATTATGGCAGCTTCTTTAGAGGAAGTAAATAAGTTATGGAAGGATTTTGAGAAACTAAAGAATCATTCTAAATCCTCTAAAAATATAAAGTATCTACGCTTAGCTTAAAAAGTTTAATACAGCCTGCATGATTGCTATAAAAATTTACCTTAAAGGTAAATTTAAATTGACTAAACTCTTTATTTATAGTAATATAAATTCACCTAAAAAGGTTAATTGCAAAGGAAGAGGTGATGCCTCTGGAAGTTACGTACAAAACGAATAAAATAAAGAAAGTTTGTACGGATGCTAAAGTTTCAGATCGAACTTATGGAAATGAAATGTCTGAAAAAATACAGATGCGTATAGAGTAATAGAAGCTGCAGACACTGTGGAAGAGATGATTAAATTCCATATCGGTAGATGCCATCCATTGACCAATAACCGCAAAGGGCATATGCAGTTGATTTGGTTCATCTGTATAGAATGGTATTTGAAAAACACGGTAATAAGATACAGGTAGCCCATATTATGGAAATAGTGGATTACCATTAGAAAAGTGAAATGGGATAGGGGGTAGTACTATGGTGAGAAGTCGTAGCATTGTTGCAACACCACCTGGAGCGACAATAAAGGAGCAACTCAATGACAGAGGAATGAGTCAGAAAGAATTTGCTGCAAGAATGGATATGTCTGAAAAAGCATATCAGTAAGCTTATAAATGGAGAGGTACAGTTAACTCCGGAGGTTGCTGTTAGATTGGAGCTAGTGCTCGGAGTACCCAGAGTTTTGGAATAATTTAGAAGGATATACAGGGAAAAAAATTAATTAAAGCCGAAGCTGAAAATGCTGTGGATAAGGATGAAGAGATAGCTATTGCCTGATAATGAGATGGCTAAATATGGATGGGTTCCTGAAACGAGAGTATTAAAGGAAAAAAGTGGTAAATCTTAGAAAATATTTTGAGGTTGCAGAACTTTTCGCTACTGGAGAATATTCAGATAACAAAAATTGCATGTAGAAGGTTGGCTGTGACAGAAAAGAGTGATCTAGCGTTACTGGCTTGGGTACAAGAAGCAGGATAAAGGCCGAGAGGTTGAAACGGCTCCCTATTAATATTAAAAGGCTTTAGTGAATATTATTCCTAAAATCAGATTGATGACAGTTAGTAAAGCGGAAAGAGTTCTGTCCGAAGCTTTAAAAGTATGCTTGCAGAGTGCGGGATTTGCACTTGTTTTTTGCCGCATTTGCAAGGCCCATTTTTACAAGGAGCTTCCTTTATGGACGGAAAAAGAAGATTGTTGTAGGATTAACTGCGAGGAGAAAAGATGCAGATAAGTTTTGGTTCGAGTCTAGTTTCATGAATTAGCTCATATTGTATTAGCATAGGTCAGGTCAAATGAATGAACTTCAGAGGATGATGGAAAGCTGCCATTCTTGACATAGAGACACATTAATTCGAAACAAAGAATTTGATGAATTTGTTGACCATAAGAGCTTTTTCCGTATCATAGCATCGCGAGTTTACTTTAAGAAGCAAGCATTACAGCCGGGATTGTGGGTTGGAAGATTACAAAACGAAGGATGCATTAAGCATAATATGTTGAACGGATTAAAGGATCATTATAAAAGTCGTTGAGTGTTTTTGAGAGAGAAGGCTATAAAATTCCTTCTCGGATTATATCTTTAATAAAATACTATTGTCGGGTATTGTGGAAGAAAAATAGGTATGCGGAGGGAAATATGACAACGACAAAACTTTGAATCGAAATTTCAGCTTCGTGATTCTTGCGTCTACGATGGGCAATTTTCATCGGGGGAATTGCGGGCAGTTTTTGCGCTGGCATTCCTGGTTTTCGATGAAACCGAGCACTTTTGGCATCCGCTCTCATTCTCTGCACTACAGCTTCTTCCTTCCTGTTTATTCCTATCGTCATTGCGCCTATTATGGATCGACTCGAGAAAGACTTTTCTAGTCATGGGAGATGTTGCAAATTCCTTTTTGATTTTCGGCATGGGACTATGGCTCTTGTTTTTTTGACTTTTTCCTACTGGGTATCTCGCGCTGTCTTTGCTTCGCTGGCCTGCTCTCGGATCGGTAGAACGAGTTGGCCTTCACCAGTATTTATCCGGAATTGATTCCGAAAGGCGGAGCAAAGGGTTACGCGGTATCTCCATGCTTTATCCGGTTTTAACGGTGATTATGACCCCGTTTGCCGGTGCTTTTGGACACGTTCGGTGTGGTATGGATTCTGATTGCGCAGGGCGGACTATCGCTTCGCTGCTATCACGAGAGAGTTTTATTCGTCTGGATGAGACAGAACGTCATGATTCTGAGACCTATTCTCTTGCAGGCATGGGCCTCGGACATACGGGAGGCGGTACAGTATTTAAAAGAAAGAACGCGCCTTTTGGGGCTTTATGAATATATGGCGGTGAGCAATGGCGTTTGCTCATGGATATTCTCCCTTCTCATCGCTCCGTACTTTTCCGATTCACGGCGGCAATGTGCCGCATTTTCCGTGGTGGAGTTTATAGGAAGGTCCATCGGCAGCATTACAATATCGAGATTAAAATTCCGGATAAGAAGAAAATCGGTTTCCGTGTTTTGTCTATCAAACATATTCCGCGATGGATATGTGTTTGCTCTGGCTCCTATCCTTTTGATGCTTTTAAACAGGTGAATTTTGCGGGGCTTTCGGGCGAGTAACAGCGCCATGCATAGAGAGGCAGCCGTACAGGGGTATATCTCGAGAGACTCGGTCTCAGTCATGCTTCAGGGGTTCCTGGTTACAGCCGGCTGCAGTGCATTTCTTTGGTGATGGGCCTTTGGAGATTCTGGATTATCGGTGATGCGCACGATTGGCGGAACGTTCACCCTACTCGGGCCGGTTTTTGTTCTGATTTTAGTCAGGCAAAAGAGGTTCGCAGGCTCTAAGAGTCGGATATCGGTGAGGGACTGGAAAGTGGGACGTTTTAAATTCGGCCCAAAGCTATTTTCCAGTAAGGCTACAAGTGTATTTTGCAAGTGCTATTCTTGGAGAATTTCAATTGCTTTCACGACATGAGCAAAAGCCTCGTATATCAACGTTTCCTAGTTTTGATAGTTTTGAATATTTAGAGCTTCCTATTTCTGCTTTTTATGGTAGATGGATAGTCTTCAATTGCCTCATAAGGGATATTTTTAAAAGACATGCTCATATGCATAGGACTTTCATAGACCATAACTGCAGCTTTTTCTGCAGAAAAACGTTCATCATATATGTGTGTGACAATGCTTTTTATTCCTCGCAAATATTTATCGTAATCTTTTCCGTATTGACCTCTTGAGGCAATGGATACAGCGGCTTTCAGTGTATCGCGAAGAACATCTTCTTCGTTGGTAGCGATTCCTCATACTGTATCTCGATAAAACGGTTCTAGTGTAAGATTTATACGGATATCTTCAAAGTTGTCGATAAAGTCCACCAGTATGCTACATCATACATTTGCTTAATGATTTCGAGTTCTTTATCTACGCAGAAAGGAATGCCGGTTGTATGAGGAGCAAATACCGTTAGTTTATCTCCAAGAATACAATCTATGCTTGGAACTCTAACTTCATAGTAAGGCTCTTCCGTAATGATTAAATCATTTTTATAGGTTTTGAATTATTTTGGAATAGTGATTTTCCTCAAATAGGATGTCTAACAAAAATATAAAAGGGGGCCTCAGTTTGAGAGGTGAGTCATAGTAGTATTTATAGTGTCGTTTTTCAATGCTATTCTTTCCTTTTCGGTTTGATGCTCAATAAAAGATATTTTTCCGGCTTTCATCCAGAATAATGCTCTATATCTGTTCCCGGAGAAACGATAATATCGATATCTGTAGATAAACGCCTGGGTTGTTCCAGCAACAGACATAAGGCTGGTTCCTCCTGAAAATAAAGGGCATCTTAACCCTGCATAGGGGCTTCAGAAGTCCAGAATGCATAAATGCTTCTTTCTAAAATGAAACTGTCCACCATTCGATTTTTCTTTTAAATTAGCACGTGTTCCAATGTGAAGTTATCTCTTGTTATCATACATCCCCAACTTTCAGCTCAATGTTCGTTTTTATTTGAGAGGAATTCCCGTAGTTCTCTTTTCTTTGTTTCTGCGTCGTGCGTACCGAAACATTTTCACTTGATCGACTTCATATAATGAAAAATAGCTTCCAAAAGCCGCCGGATAATCTCCGAAAGTAGCATTTCCTTCAGTCGCTTGTTAGCAAATAAATCAACGATCAGTTTTTCAATTGCTAGTTGATGCTGCATATTCCTTCCTTTTGGAGATTCACTAATTAGGCGATCAATGATTATGCTGTTATCATCACCATAGCGAAGAATCTGTTTAAATCAGGTTTTTAGAAGCTACTCTTCCCGCAAATTCAGACACTATTCGCTCGAATACAAATTCGCATCCGTCCTTTTTCACCTACCTCAAGGAAGATGTAATTGCGACCAATCTGATGAGTTTGAGAAATTCATTCAGCCATCGAATTCCAAATTCTGTATTCAATCAAAGGAAATTCTCCTCCATGATAGAAATTATTTTCAAAGAAATATTGGAGTATTGATTTTCATATTTTGTTGTATTTACAGAATTCATGACTCTTCTATATGGTTTCGTCCGATATGTTCGAGTTTTCATTTTCAATCATGTATGATAATCCTTTAGCTGCCCTTCACGAAAAAGAGGATCGCTTTTTGTGCCAGCTAGATATCCTGTCTTGAAAATGGTATAGTCAGGCAACGTATCCCTGAGCTAATCCCTATTCATCTCTTCTTTTCATAGCGGCAAATCTTGTCGCTGTGTTTACTATATAATATATCGTTAACGAGTGAGAACACAATACCATAGCGGCAAATGGATGCCGATATGGCCTAAAGCTCAGATTTTTCTTTCTTTCGCTTCATTTCAGTTTTTCTCCTATACTCCAGCCATGAAGCGAATTGAAGCAAGCCCAACTTTCATTTAGAAAACTTCAAGTTATGGGACGAGGAGGTAAGATGAAAAAGAGGACGCCTGCCTTAATACCGCTTTATAAACCAAATATCAGTTATTGAAATTTGTAAAGGAATTGAAGAACATGGAATGGATTGCCTGATTGTAAAATGACGGCTCGGAGAGGAGTATTGTCTCTTCCATAAGATAGAACAGGAAACGGAGACCAGAGTGCTGTCCTTCCCGGAAAATAGAGGAAAGGGTGCTGCTTTTAAAGGCGGGACTGGAATATTTGCAGAAGGAAAATGTGGGATTGCAGGATTTTACCCTATCACCTTAGATGCGGATGTGGACAGCATTTGCTTAAAGATGCCCTTAATCTACTTTCTGTAGAGAGAGAGATACCTGATTCTTGGCAGCAGAACCCAGTCCGCGGATTTCCCTCTTCGTTCCAGAATCGGAAACGGCACTACCAAGGAGGTTTTCAATTCTGTGCACAGGGGTGGAAGTGAAGGATACCCAGACAGGGATGCGTCAGGCAGATGATTCCGAAAATGACTGACGATTCCGGAGAGCGTTACGAATACGAAATGAATGTGCTGCTTTATGCGAAGGAAGGAGTACCCATGGAGGAAGTACTGATTGAAACAGTATATATCAACTGACAATGCGGAAAGCTCATTTTGATGCGGTGAGAGATTCCTATCGGATCTACAAGCAGATTTTGAGTCCCTCTGCCAGCTCCCTTATTATCCTCTCCTAAGGATTTTCTCCCTACAGTTTCTTCTACCTGATTACAGGAGGGCTGTTGTATCGAATTTCTGGCAAGAGTGATTTCTCTACACCTCCAAATTTCTTCTTCAAACAAGACCATGGTATTTTCCACGGATGGAGAGAAGGAAGATATTGCAGAAAGCAAAAAGAGGATGGAAAACGCCAGAGTACAGAAGGAAAACTAAGTGGAATCTATCCGCACTAAAAGAGTTTTAAGAAGGAAGAGTACCTTCCTATCTAGGATTGGCGGCATTTATCTTCTTAATTAACAGCTCCATCCTATCGGGAATTGTAGGAAGCTTGGGAATGAATCACCTGAGCGAAGATTTTAACGGAAGGCTTGTTGTTCTGCCTGTCCTACTTCGTGCAAAAGAAATGGATTTTTGAAAAGAAGAGCAGCAAGAAAGAATCGGTGAAGGAGAAAGAAACTATGAGATCCTGTGGATTAACAAAGATAGAAGCTTCTACGGCATTTTCGGAAAAAGGATGAAGAGTTGGCAGTTTTGAAGAAAACTTGCAAGAGAAAAACAGCTGGATGATACAGGCGCAAGTATAAGGAAAGGGATAGAAATATGAGAAAGTTTAACGGAAAAAGCAGGAATTATATGCGGTGTGGCATTGGTCATACCTCCTATGCTCTTTTGGATACCTTGTAATCCCCCACACCCATGCAGACGATGTGTCGGACAGAACTTAGATTCCAACGGCTGTCTATAAAATGAAGAGGAGAGTCTGAGGTGGAAAATGCCTATGGGGATGATATGAGGGATTCTGGCGGAAATGGTGGATTCGATAATCGGACAGGGCTTCGGCGGCCCCGGAAATGGCGGCCCGGGAGGACATGGTCAAGGTGGTCCGGGACGGGGAGGACAGGGAGTAGATCCCGGTGGTGGAAACAGAAATTCCGCTTCTACCGGCAATTTCCGGTACAAACTCCGGGAAAACAAACTCGGAAGTACCGGCTCCGATATATAAGTCTGAACGAAATCTACTACGAAACCACTACGAATTCTCCGCTAGTTCCGGCAGTACAGCACAGTTCCGGAACGGTAATCAGCACGTACTCTGATAGTAAGAGCAAAATTACCGTAACTCAGTATAGAGCTTACGACAGTAATATCTATATGGCGGATGTGGAGGTAACAGACGGAACAAGTTTTCTTTCCACTTGCAAAACAATACCTATGGAAGAAATATTACCGATACTACTTCCCGATGCTATGGCAGAGGAAAACAATGCGGTTTTTAGCCATTAACGGAGACTACTACGGGAGCAAGACAGAGCGGATATGTGATTCGAAACGGTGTGGTGTACAGAAGTCAGGAAGTAACAGAGAAGATATGGTGATTTCCAAGGACGAAAGTTTTCCTTCATGCTTCCGAATCCGACACCACTACAGACCTCTGATGCAGAAGCAGGCTTTGGCAGGTTCTTTCCTTCGGACCGGTTTTTGTGCAGAGAACGGACAGGTAGCCGTTTCCGAAAATGATGAGGTGGGGTATGGCGATGGCCAGCAAACCCAAGAACAGCCATCGGCACTGTAGCAAAGAATCATTATCTCTTTGTGGTATCCGACGGAAGAAACTCGAAAGCGCGGGGATTAAAGCCTTTACGAGTTGGCAAACTTTAGGAAGTCCTTAGGCGACCAATGTATATAACCTGGATGGCGGCGATCCTCTCACCATGGTAGTCTCAGGGGAGAGGTGGTCAACAACCTACCACCAATGGAAACAAGATTTCGAGCGAGCAGTCAGTGATATCTTATATATTGGAGAGCTCATAAGATAGGGAATTCTAAGAAAATCACTCATAATGATATGAAAATCAAGTTAAAGCTATAAAAGCGGTTAAGATACGAAAATCAGTAAAATACGAAATGTAATCCAAAAGATATGGAAATCAGTATAAAGATATGAAAATCAGCATAGAGGAGATATCAAATGGAAAAGAACCAAGTTATTTATTATCATTCGGCAAGTCGTCAGGACAATGCTGAAGAAAGGATGGAGAATATGCAGAGCAGGCAGAATATTTCTGACAATGGAACAAGTCAGATATCTTGGAATCGTCTCCCATTACTTTTGACCGGTTTTTGTCTTTGTCTTTGCAAAATTTACGGCATTTTTCTCTCATGGGGTCAGCTCTGTATGAGCTATGCCTTTTTACTCCCTAGTCTCATTTTTCCTTCCAAAGCTTTTTGAACCTTTGTACAGAGAATCGTCTTTGGAATGGTTCTTTGATACAGAGGAGGAAGAAGGAAAGAAGCTATTCCTCTCTTTGCACGCTTCCTTTGGAAGAGCGGCGTGGCTGTTCTTACGGTAGGTTCCTTATAAAGGGTGTTGGACATTTACGGAACTCAGCGGAAGCTTTGAATGGGTTTATCTGGTCGTAGGGATTGTGACATTGCTGCCGAGGAATCAGCGCTTTACTAGGAAGAAAGCATAAGGAAAATAAAGGTAAAATGGAAAAAGGGCTTGTCGTGTAAGACAAGCTATTTTTCGAGTTGGCAGTGTGGTTTCAGGCTATACATAGTTGATTCTATTTATAAGCTTATGTGATAAAGCTAAGGTTTATTGCAAAATTCAATTTCTTCCCGTAGCCCTCCGGCGTATACTCTTCCTCGTTAGCAGTTTAAAAAGAGTGGCTAGGAGGAAAAATGAAAAAGCTTAAAAGATCATGTTACCTTGGGGACAGTAGGAATGCTGATGGCAGCCTGCGGAAATAAGGCGGCAAGCAATGTAGAAACAAGTGCAAAGGCATAGAGAAGAGCACAGAATCTGTTGCTGCAACGGAGAAGAGCTCTGAGAAAAGAGACGAAAAGGCAGAAGCTTCCGAAAAGAAGGTAGTTGAGGGGCGGTGAACAATACTGTTGACTTATCCAAATACGAAAAGGGAAAGAAGGTTCGTCTTTGATTCCTGTTCCTCAAAGCAGTGAGTATCGAGACTGTTGAGGACGTAAAAGTATGATGCCGGAAATGCTAAGGCGGAAATGAACACGGACGACTGGGGCAATAAGATGTCTCATGTGGAATGGGATGAAATGCTGAGCCTGCCGACAGAGTGGTAAAGCTGGATTTACAGGTAAAGAGAGAAGAAATCGTCAGTCCTGAGTTAAAGGAGGATGAGAAGGCGGAGATTCCTGCAGATGTGAAGAAGTATTTGAGCCTTCCAAGAATCTTCCTTAAATGATCAGGGTGAAGAACAAGGCTGCAGGAAGTAACCGAAGGAAAGACCACAGATTTAGAGAGGGCAAAGAGCCATCTATGACTGGGTTAGTGCCAATATGAATCGTGATGAAAGTGTAAAAGGCTGCGGTGAGGGAGATGTTTGTGCTCTTTTTAGATACCACCATGACCGGAAAAATGTACCGACATTAACTCTATGTTCTGTAGCCCTTTGTCGTGCATCCGGAATTCCTGCCAGAGAGCATTTTCGAATCTGTATCAATGCAGAGGATATCACTAAGAATCAGCATTGCTGGACAGAGTTTTACTTAAAGGGAACAGGCTGGGCTTTCCGCAGATGCAGCGGATGTATTAAAGGCTGTTTTAAAGAACAACTGGACAAAGGATCAGGCTGAAACCAAGCAGAAGCAGGAGTACTACTTCGGAAACTGCGATGCGGAGAGAATGATTTTGTCTGAGGGAAGAGACCTTACCCTGAATCCTGCGCAGGATGGAGAGGCTTTAAATGATTTCGGCTATCCTTATGCAGAGGTTGACGGAGTAAAGCTTGATAACTACACTCCGGATGAATTTGTTTATACTTATAGCTTTGCAAAGAAGGCTTAATGTAGTAAAGAAGAGCGTACAAAAGCAGAATGCTTCTACCAAAGAGCTCATTAAAGAGCTTCTACTGAAAAGCTTCTATTGAAATACGCTGCTAAATAGTATCAAAAACATGTAGCATCCATTTTCTTTTTGTATAGAGATTTTGGAGATGCTCTTTTAGAAAAAGTCTTGGAAGAGATGCCTTTTTCTAGAAAGTGAATATCGATAGAGTAAAAGATTTTTCAGTGGATAAAGAAAAAGAGAGTAATCAATATCCCTTCGTGAATATTTAGTAGGTCTTTTTCCGCCACAATAGAGTGCTATACTGGTAGCAGAATTCAAAGGGGACGACAAAATGAATACAGCGTTTTCTGCAAAAAGTGAAGGATATTATTATGGTAAATGTGGGCATAGTGATTGCGCCGCTGCCGTTTTCTTTCAGGTGCCCAGTCATGTGGTTTCTTCAGTTTCCGGTCTGGCCATTAAAGTTTCATCATTTTCTACCCTTTTCCGTGGCGACTTTAGTCATGGCGATGAATATCTTCTTGCTGATTATGTCTTATTTTTTGTAAGCCATGAATTTGCCTATAAAACAGCCTATGGCACCATCATGTTGCCTGCTGGTTATGCTCCTCTTTGAAAAGCTTTTTCCAATAATCAATCTTTAACAGGGATGCTTAGATGTGGTGGCTTATATTTTCTTCGTCAGCATCGGCCTTTCTATTTGTTTAATCGAAATACCTGTTCAGGAGGCTTGGATGTTGTGGCTAAAATGATGCAGAAGTATCTCCATATGGAGTTGGGGCAAGCCATGGCTCTTTCCGGACCTTTTGCATTTCCGCCCCTATCTATTTTTGCCTTTGATGCTAAAAACGGTGATTTTATCGGTGCTGGGAACCTATTTTTAACGGCATTATTTTGACTCATTTTATCTTCGGACAGACCATTAAAAGAGAGTTTGTGTGATTACGACCGAGGAAAAAGGCAGCTATTCTTACGGAGTTTATTTTTCGAACCGCATCCATAGCGGTATGAGCATCTATGACATTATGGGGGCTTACAGCCATGAGATGAAAGAAGGAAATCGTGGCGGTGGTGGATCGGCAGGAATATCAGTAAGCTGATGGCCTTTTTGGAGAAGGAAGATCCCAAGGCGTTTATTACCGTTTATAATGTGGCGGAGATTCATTATACGCCGAAGAAGTGATGTGCAATTCGGTGACAGTGTATTGGTTATCGGAATTGGTTAGGTAGGATTGATGTCTGTTGCAGTATCCAGTCTTCGTGGGGCAAGCCGTATTATCTGTGTTGGAACAAGATCTAATTGTATGGCAGGGTGACTGAAACAAGTGCTAAAAATCCCTTTAAAATAAAGCTTTTTGATGCATCCTGATTGAATTTATGACACTTTTCACGACAAAACGGTCAAGCTATGATCATAATTAGTTGTAAAAGGAGTAAAACATCATGAAAAGATCACAAAGAATGGAATCAAATATGTACTGGTTGGAGATTATTACATACCGGATTTGAAATTACCGGAGGAAGAGCGTTCTATTGGAAAATATGGACGTATGCACAGAGAGTATTTGAAAGAGAATAAACCGGTGTTGTTTAATGATCTGGTACTTAGTTGTCAGTTCTGGACTTACCTTGCAGATATGAACGAGAAAGCACTGAATAGATTGTGCAGACTATCATTAGTCAGATGCAAAAGGCTGAATCTGTGACTGAGAAAAATGAAAGAGGATAATCAGTGGGAATGGATTCAGAGAATGGGTAGCATCACAATCGTGCAGAAGAAATTGTGTCTAACGAATTGCTAAATTGAAAAAAGTAAATTCCAGTGCAGAAGTAAATTCTACCGAGCTTAAAAATCCCTCAAAATCAGGCAGTTTGAAATTTCATTTCGCCTGATTTTGCTATAATAGTATAACAACCCTCAAAAATCTCTTTCCGGACATGGGAAATAAGCCACAGGACAAGTCGTGTGTAGGACTAAATTCCACTGGCTATATCAAAAATGTAAAAAGTTTTTGCCCTGTCTGACAGCAGATATGTTTTTGGGTTGTTGGGTTACTAAAAGCGAATCAGCTTGGGCCTCAGACAAACCTCGTCAGGATGAATGGGGCCTGAGCTGAAGTGCTTTAAGACATCTTCTCCATATCGCTTTGAGTGCCCTTTGATAGGGAGTATCTCCGTTTAGGCTTTCCTTGGCATGGAATTGATGTGGTTTACAATGCGATTCACATCCCATTGTGTAAGAAAAGCAAAAGAAGAGCTTTTAGGAAGAACCACGTGAAGCATGGTATGGGCTTTCTAAGCCCCTTTTGCCCACTACGCATAGGGATCGCAATAATAGATGCTACTACGTTGGATTCCATTAGGGTTTGTTTCCAAAGCGACAGGATCGCCAAACCTCGATCCTCGGTCTGTGAGGATATATTCAAAGATAGATTGAAAGTCAAAGACATCTTCAAAACGTCTTTTCTAAACGGTCAAAGACTGCTTTGACTGCTCCCTTTATACATCGATTTAACAGATAAGCCAGTGAAAAAGTTTTTCCTCTGTAAAGAAAAAGGTCGAGAGTTTTTGTGAATCTCTACAGGAATGAACGGTATCCATCTCTACAAAAGCATTTAATTCAAGCTTCAAGAAATCTCATAGCTTCGACCATGAAATATTTCGCGGTTTGAAATCTGTGTTTTATGGTATTTCCTTGGTTTTGAATGTCACTTTACGTTTTAAATCGATATTTTTGGAAGTAAAAATTCCTTGGTCAATGTATGAGAGTACATGGTGAGAACAGACATCTGTAATTCCGGATGATTCACTCAAAAATCTGGTAAGGGGATTGTCCCTTTGCAATCAGAGGAGTAATGATGCTGTCTTTTTCTCTTGCTTCCTTTTTCGGAAAGATTTATGCCCTTGACGAGACTCTTTAAGGGTTTCCTGTATTTTTCTATCAGCAAATCTGGCATCATAGGTATATTTATGGGCGATGCTACAGTGATGAAGCTTTTTGGGAGCAAACCATTACAAACATAGGGGAGCCTTTATTAGGCGATTACAGCATTCCTTTTTCAAAGTCCTTACAGGTCTGATTACAGCTAGGACAAGAAGTACACTTTATCCCACAAAGAATAATCTTCTTACAGACATTTGTTTTACGACACTGGTAACGATGAACGCAAAAGTTCTTTTTGGTTTAGAAAAGCTGCCCTTGTGATACCAGTTCGATGCTCTGGTGTTTCTTCACTTCTTTTAGAAATGGTAGAAGGGTCTTTGCAAAAGATACTGGCAATCTCCTTGAAGGAAAGCCCTTGATTTAGATTTTGCTCTATAAAAAGGCGGTCTTCTAAAGAAAGATGTTTTTGGTTACCGGGAATAATTTTGACTCATATAAACTCCTTCCATTGCTGTCAGAAGGAGTTCAAACATACCATGAGTGATGTGAAAGAAAAATATCAACTGTGCAGAAGTAAAAATCTACTGGGAGCTCTGATGAGTAGAATTTACTTTTTCATTTTTGTGTTTAACGAATTGATTTATAGATAATTGATAATGCAGTACATACCTGTTACACTCCGTGTAACAGGTATGTACTACAATAGTGGGAGCTTGTATTGAAAAAGGAATCTTGACAGTCGCAATAAAAGTTGTATAATGATAGCAACAGAACTCACCACGCCTCTGATTTTTCATGCGCAACCCTGGTGGGACTTTTTCATTTATGGGGTGTTTTTATGTATCAATATCCAAAAACAAATATTAACAATAGAACAGCAGGTACAATCATATATTGATGCAGGAATGGTAATTACTTCTCGTGCGGACGTAGAAAAGGCATTGAAGTCAGTTGGATTTTTATCGTTTGCGAGGATACTCGTTCCACCTATATAATAATGCTACAAAGAAGTATGTTCCGGGAACAAAGTTTGAAGATATTTTAAAATTGTATCAATTTGATCAGAATTATCTGCTTTGATTTTTCAAAGATTTTCAAAATTGAAGTGGCTTTAGAGTACGATTAGTAGAAGCATTGCTTATACACGGAGAACCACTTGTTTTTACAAGATTCATCGATTTTTAAAAGAGAAAAACTGTATTGGCAGAATATGTCTACAGTAGCGTCAGAAATTGCTCGCTCTAATGATGTGTTTATCAAACATAATTTTGACAATCATGATGGAGAGGTGCCGGTATGGGCAGCTGTTGAAGTTCTTTCATTTGGTACGTTATCGAAGATAATTAAGAATTTGAAAACAGGTACTGAAGTTCATATTCTATCTTAGCGACTAATTACCAATATAAATCGAAAAAAGGAAATTTGGTAAAATCCATCACAGAAAATGCTTGCTTCATGGATACAGGGCGTTTCTGTATTGCGTAATATGTGTGCTCATAATTTCCCAGAATTTACAATCGCACAATACATACGACACCGGAAATTTTGGATATAGATAAGGTTACACCACCGCCAGCACATAATGGTTTGTATCAAATTTTACTGGCGATGAAGTATCTGCGTTCCTCTGATCAGGGTGGACAGTATTTAAATGCTTTTGATAAGCTGATTCAAAAATAATGTTAATGTAGTCAGTCTTACAGCAATGAATCTTCCAGCGGATTGGAAAGCACATCTAAGTGTATAAACAGCAGTAGAATGGCATAAAATAGTAAAAGCAGACCTAACCAAGCATTATATGCTCAAACTGGTTAGGCTTTCGGCGGAGTGTTACGATAAGCACTTTGCCATTTTTATTTTTGATGGAATTGAACTGTATATAAACAAGAGTTGAATCCAGTGTTTGAGGAATCCAGCTCTTTAAAAATTAGTTTAAATCATTTTCTAATGTTTCTAATAAAGAATTGAAGTCGATAGAGGCTCTAACAGGAATGCCATGGTAGTTTCCATGGATATACTGATTTCTAAGGTTGGTGTTTTTATGGATTTTTGTTATCGTAATGTACTGCATTGTATTTCTTTGTTTCCATCTTCGGTTTCATCAATGACATAAATGCTTTCTTTAGGAATATCTGATTCCATTAACAGTGTATTATGAGTTGTAAGGATAAGTTGGCCTTCAGAGTCTTTGTTTAGAGCAGAAACTAAGCTTTCAACCAGAATATCATGAAGAGCGGTATCAAATTCGTCAATGATTGCAACGGATCCTTTTACAGCTACAAGCATAAATGGTAAGAGTTGAAGAAGAGACTGCGTTCCTGTGGATTCTAAAGAAAATTCGATATCTCGTTCCATGCCTGCAATATATTTAGTGACCATCAATCTGTAATTAATACGATTTTCTTTATAAAACTCGTTTATAATATACCCTTTCAATATCAGTATAGGTGTTTTTGGAAAAGATATTTAACATACTTTCAGTTCGGTCTAAAAGATTTTCATCATCAGGCGAATATTTCCTTCGTCATAGTGACCGAATATTTCAGGCGGAAGTCCGATAATACCTCGCTCTTGACGGCTACCGAATTTTTACTTTACATGAAGTACGTGAGAAAAATTGAGAACCGAATCAAAATGGTCACTAATTTTGCTCCTTTATATACATATCGGCTTTGTCATCGGATTCGTGCATCAATATTGCTAATAAAGAATGTTTCCAACATTTGCTCTAAAGCTTTTTGATTTCTTGATAGGCTGTATTTTCCAGAAAAATCTTAGGACTGATTGTGGCTTTGTTCGGTGATGTCGAAATAAGCACCACGATTTCTTGTAAGAGTGTATTCCAATCGTTCGTGTATGATTTGAGATTCGTTGGTTTCTAAAATATAGCGTCCACTTTTTCCGTGCAACTGGAAACCAAATTCAAGATACATAGGCGTTTCTGCTTCCCACCATTTTGTTTTCTTGAATCAATGTTTCGATGTCTCTATATCTCATTTTTAAGTAACGAGAAAAATCTTCATCTTTAAGATTGTCTCGATCAGATAATATGGATTGCATAATATCACGAACATCCATAGTTCGAAGAGTTTGAGAGCATAAAAAGGTAGGCTAAATTGATTTTCCAACCCTGTTTTTCCGTAAATTAATAGTAGTCTTTTGGGCACTCCCTATTTTTGTCTAATAGATTGAATTTTACATCACCGAAAGATTTGTAATTCTGAGTTTAACATATTCAAACATTTCAGTTTCTCCATTTTCTAAAATAGTAAGAATATAATTTCACAAATATACTATAGCACAAAAATGAACAGAAGATGATTTGTATTTTCGTAAAAAATTACGAAAATACAACAAAAACTTGAAAGAAGAGGGAGATTATGATAATATATGGTTGTTAGCACTCGATACCATGATTTGCTAACAACTCTGGAATCGTAACTGATTATATTAGATAAGCAAATGACATGACTCGAAAGGACAGAGAAATCGTGCATTTGCAGAAAGAAGGCAAAATGGCTTACGAAATTGATTTTTGTTGTGTAGGCGATGATGTAAAAGATGCTGATGCCATCGCCTACGTTGAAAGATTTATTTGGCAATTATAAAATTGTTGTGTATGATGGTGGGTTGTGCTCACGGAGAAAAAATTGGAACAGCATCTAAAACCAGTATTATTTTGATAAGGATGCTGAAAAGGTTATTGATTATGTCATCTGTTCCCATTCAGATTCTGACTCACACTTCGGTCTGAAAAAATATATTGGACAAATTTGAGGTCCAAGCATTGTACATGAATCGCCCATGGTTGTATGTAGATGATATTTGGGATAAAGTGAAGGATGGTCGCATTACAAAAGATAGCTTTGTTAGACGTTTGAGAGATGAGTACCCATATATCAACGATTTAGAAAAAATCGCACAAGACAAAGGGATTCCGATTTATGAAGCGTTTCAAGGAACTGTTCTTGACGGTAAGATAAGAATATTATCTCCAAGCAAAGAATTTTATCTTGAGTTATTAGTTGAATCAAGAAAAACACCTTTGATAAATGATCAGTGCCGACAATACGTTTTCAAAATTTTTAAGAATGCTTTTTCAATATGTGAAGAATCTTATTGAAAACATGGAGCAGTGAAAAATTACGTGAGAACGTGTCAACTACAGCGGAAAATGAAATGAGTGTTGTTATTTATGGAGAAATGGATGATAATTTCTATTGACAGGGTGATGCTGGAATTCGAGCTTTGGATAAAAAGCATTACATATTCCGAAAACATCGGGAAGGCGATTACAAGACAACGTGGGCTTTATTCAAGTGCCACATCACGGAGGCCGCCATAATGTTAGTCCATCCATCCTTAATCGTTTGATTGGTGATGTTGTGGAAAAGGGAGAAACCACTGGAAAAACAGCATTTGTTTTCTGTTGCAAGCGGTTCGGATCATCCACTTCAAATGGTGGTTAATGCATTTACAAGAAGAGGTGTGGAGTATATATAAAACAAAAGGTAATATAATTCACCATCACAGAAAAAAATGCCGGACAGACTCAGGTGGACCGCTTTGAAACCGCTTGAGTTCGGAACAGAAAGTAGAGGAGGGGAAGATTGATGGAAACAGTATACTTTGATGATTTTCGTCTTTGGCAGAGTAATGCCAGCTGCGACAGCTGGTTTACCACTGCTAATAATAGCAGTGTATAATGGAGTAGTAGTAAAACAGTTGGTCAGAGACAAGTACATCCTTTGCGCTTGCAATTATATTTATTGCATTCTCTGCTCATATTGCTCGTGAATGGGGAAAAATTACGAAGGAAAGATGTTTGAGGAATTAGGTGGAATGCCAACAACGATAATTCTACGTTTTTCCGATAATAAAATTGACAGCATTTTCAAATTGAAAATATCTTCAGTGGTTTAATGATAATTTGGCAGGTGTATCATTACCAATATCTTAGCAGAGAAAACGGCAGATTCAACATCTGATGAAAAGTACATTAGTGTAATGACATTTTTACGCACTCATGCTAATTCAAATAGAGATAGATTTCCAAGAGTGTATCAAGAACTAAAAATACAATTTTCGGAGAAATTTATATGGATGTAAAATTTTTAGTTACTGTGTTGTACGTGTTTCTATTACTTAGAGAATTTGTAGTTATAGATTCCTTTTTAGCTAGAAGGAAATGATTATCGCCCATTTCCGAAGCATATTGTTTTTATAGGATTATTAATGGATTTGTCTTTTTGTTCAATTGTGACGAAAAAGACGGTAAAGAGAAATGCATTTGATTATGTGCAAAAACACTTCTTGAGACAATCGAAAATCTTTCTCAAGAAGAAATTGTAAAATAAAAGATAGATAGTTAAACGTAATTTGAATATAAGAAAGGTTTGATATAAGGCAGGGGGATGTTGAAAAAGCTATATTTCAATATCCCCTACATTTTATTTTCAAGGTTTTGTTTTTACGGTTTGGTAGAGCCTTTAGCAACTTGGAGCGTTTTGAACACATCTTTCATAACTTTATGCTCATCCACGGAAAGATGGTCGAAACGGAATTTGCATTTCATCGCAGAAAAACGCCAGAATTCCCTCAATCGGATTGCTCTTGAATTTGAGTGTTTGCAAGATACGCTGCACTTTTTGTTGTTGATATGGGTCGTTCGACAGGTGTAGATTTAGCAGCATATTGATGTTCTTCACGGATGGTGTGGACGGATTTTATCCCAATCGCTGGAATAGTATGGGAAAAGTATTCCTCCTTGATATGAGAACTTTCCAGAACTTTTTAAATATAAGTCATTAGCATCCGGATTTTTCTGCTGTATGTTTGTAAAACGGACAGCGTCCAGCCAATCGTTCATATTTTTATCTGCATAGTGGCACTACCATCTGCTGCAGATTTCAGTATCGGTCATCAGCTTAATAAAATCAGGATGTTTGATGATCTCACAGAGAAGTCGGTTGTTGAAACGACTTTTCAGCGGTTCTATGGTTCTCATCATCCAACATTAGTTAGTCTATGGGTGTATTGAGGCTTCTACTTTCCGTGTTACCAACCAGCCATTCCAAAGACACCTGTAAAAATCGCCAAGTTTGTTGAGCGTAGCAATATTGTATTCTTTGTTTTCTTTATTTTCATATTTACTGATGATTGCAGGTGCTACATTTACTGCAGCAGCAACAGTTTCCAGTTTATAATCATAGTCTCTTCAAATCCCACAATTTTTCTTGTATTGATAATTGATTACAGGCATCCTCCTGATGCAGATATTTTACCATAATTATATATCTAATGACAACGAGCCCTCGGATTTTCCAAGGGAAAAAACGGGGGCTTTTTTTGCGTGAATTTTCGATAGTGGAAAGAATCCGGTTTTTCGATTTTTGCTGTAGTGATGTAGCCAGTCCAGAGATGAAACAAAAATTGAATGACCGTCCAAGATGAGATAAACCGCCACTAATCGAAAGGGAGCGCTTCCCGTAAGGGAGGCTGGACAGCACGCACAGGGATATGCCCAAGGAAACATCAAGGGTAGAACGGCGAAAAATAGTATGGTGGAACTGTAATGTTTATTACAGTTCCAGTACATAGAGACAGAAACGGTCTCTAAAAAGTAAAGGAGAAAATACGATGAGATTATCAAAATTTAAAAAAGAAACTATCATGTTAACAAGCGAAGTGTGATGATACGGTTAGCATCTATACATTTAATGCTGCTCTAAAAAGGAGATTAGCTGATTATGCAAAAGAAATATCCGAAATGCGCCCAAATGACTCGTTGGACTGTGAAAGGAAGCGTAACGTATGTGCTGGATAAATCAAGAGTATCAATTGCTTGTTACCACCGGTTAATCCGGAAAGAAGAAAAGCGGCGAGAGAATACGCAAAGAAATATGGATTGAATAGCAACAACCGAATGGTAGGTTAGAGTTGATTTGCAAAGGAATTTGTGGTCAAAAATTCCAGTCTCAAAGCTGGGAATTTTTGAAACCATTATCTGCTTAAAAGATAAAATATCAGGTGCGAGTCGGCAAAGCAAAAAGAGCGGTCTGTATTTGACAGATTGCCTATATAGAGGAGAGCAATGGGAAATGTGTATGGTTATGTTCGTGTTAGTACAAAGGATCAGAACGAAGACAGACAGCTTATTGTCATTGCAAGAGATGTCTATCCATGATATTTTTATAGATAAGCAATCCGGTAAAGAATTCAAACGTCCGATGTACAGGGCGAATGTTGCGAAAAATAAAAAGACGATTTGCTGTGTGAAAAGTATTGATTGACTGGTAGAAATTATACTGAAATCTTAGAACAGTGGAGGATTTTAACAAAGGAAAAAGGAATTGATATTGTGGTTCTTGATATGCCACCTCGATACCCGACGAGGAAAAGACCTATGCGGGGAACATTCCTTTAGCGATATTGTATTACAGGTGCATCGTTTGTTGCGGAGAATGAAACGATCCAATATAAGACAAAAGGCAGGCGGAAGGCATTTCTGCAGCAAAGGCAAGAGGTGTTAGGTTTTGGAAGGCCTCAAGTCCTTTTACCAGAAAAACTTCCATGAAATATATCAGCAATGGAAAAATGGAAAAATCACTGGGTTGGCAACAGCTAAAGCGTGTAATATGCCAATGTCAACTTTTCGCTATCGAGCGGAAATATACGAAAAAGCCAAGTTGTCGTAAGCAGGTGTTTTTACAGGAATGTGACTTTTTGGATACAGGAAAATTAAGGCATTTTCACTCTTTAGGAAGCCTTTAATCATGTGGAAAACATTGATTTTTGTGGTATTAATAAAAGTCAATGAAAAAGCAGGTATTTTTAGAAAAGTCACATTTTCGATAGTGCCGCTTTGGATACCACAGGAGGAAACATCATGGTTCACAGATTTGAAATTTTTTGACAAATGAACCGGAAAGAGATTTGATAGTCGCTTTGCGGCAATTTTGAAAAAGCAATACGCAGTTCTTTTTGATGTTTTGGTTGGTTATTTCGAGCCAGCGGTCAAAATGTATGAAGCTCTGGAAAATGTAGAAAAAAATCAGAATATTGGTAGGTCTGAATGTTGATAGATATACGGTTAAAATTATTGACCGCATGAATGAGGAAACAAAATATGCTGCTGTTTCTACTGTCGATGGAAAAGGAAGTCATTGCTGAGGAAATTGAAAAAGAGTTTGAATCTAGCTGCAAGTTCCGCATCAGTAGTAAAAAGGCGTAAGAGTTTTTATGGAATGGTTGAAATCTGAAAACTGGAAATGCATGTACACAGATGCACCAATCCACGCAAAGGTTTTATATCATGCGTATGATCAGGAAAAAGTTCCGGATACCTTCGGCAGTGTTATCACAGGTTCCAGTAATTTTTCAGAAGCAGGTCTGATGAACAATCTGAATTCAATGTAGAACTGAAAGATTATGCAGATGTGAAATTTGCTTTTGATAAATTTGAAGAACTCTGGGCACGGGGGACAGATATACGGGATACCTATATCGAAGCCGTGAACAGCATACATGGATGCTGACGATATTACACCATATCAACTTTATTTGAAAACACTATATGAGTTCTTTAAAGAAGAAATCAATGCAGATAAAGAAAAATTTTTGAAAACATTACCTCCGAAGGATATATGCGTTTGCAGTATCAAATTGATGCAGTGGACACAGGCAAGATAGAAACTGATGCCTATAATGGTGTGTTTATTTCGATGTTGTTGGTCTTGGTAAAACATATATTTGTAGTGATGCTTGCCAACAGCTTTAATAGGAACACATATAAGTTGATTGTTTGTCCGCCAGTTCTTGTGGATTATTTGGAGAAGTGTTTTGCAGGAATTTGATGTTGCCAGATGTGATGTGGAATCACTGGGCAAGCTGGATAAGATTATTGAAAAAGGAAACAGATAAGTATTCATATGTGTTTGTGGATGAGGGCACATCGTCTCCGCAACAGCGGTACAGAAGCTTTCAGAATTGCACCAGATTTGTCGTGGTAAAAAGGTTATTTTGATTTCTGCTACTCCAATCAATAACTATACAAGTGATGTTGAAAAATCAGATTTACCTGTTCCAAGCTAAACAGAGCGGAACAATTAACGGTATCAAAAATATCGAGGGATTTTTCCGTGGGTTGAATGCAAAATTGATGAAGAAGCCGAAAGGTTCAGCTGCATATATGGAACAACTGAGAAAAACCTCAGAGGTAATCCGAGATAAGCTGATTCGTAGTTAGGATTCGTAGAACCAGAAGCGAAACACAGCAGTATTATGCGGATGACCTTGCAAAACAGGGACTCACTTTCCTAAAGCTGGCAGTCCGGAGAAAAATCATATATTCTTTTGATGAAGAAACAGATGATGCATTTTCCCAGACTATCAATATCATTAAAGATTTCAAATACGCACGTTACACACCGCTGTTGTATCTGAAAAGACAAAAAGAAATATGTCACTATGCTTGCTGCACAGCGAAACATGGTGGATTTAGTGAAAGGGATTCTGGTAAAGCGTTTGGAAAGCAGTTTCTATAGCTCTGTAAGACTTTGAGAGATTCATTGATTCTTATGAACGTTTTATCGCAATGTATAAAACCGGAAAAATTTATATCAGTAAAAAGTAAATGTATATGATCTTTTAGATGATGGAAACATTGAAAACTGATGTATTTCATAGAACAGCAGGATGTCATGGAGTTTGAAACAAAAGAGTTTTCCTCCCAGTTTATCCGTGATTTACAGTTGATTTAGCCCAACTGAAGTCCATGCAGTTTATATAGGGTCATTGATTGGAAAAAGATCCCAAATTGAATGAGTTTAAACGTAATCTCACAACCAACTTTTGATGAAAGATAAAAAGCGATTGTGTTTACGGAATCTACAGAAACTGCTCAGTATCTGTATGAGCAGTTAAAAGATATTTACGGAGAAAGGCTTATTTATTTCAGCGGGTCAGAGAAAGAGCTGCATTAAAAGTTGAAATAGAGGATAGTTTTATCTGAAATTTAAGAGTAAAACAATGATAAATATGACCTTTTGATTACAACAGATGTTTTAGCAGAAGGTATCAACCTGCATCGTGCGAATGTTCTTGTAAACTATGACCTTCCGTGGAACCCGACCTGTACTATGCAGCGTGTTGGTCGTATTAACCGTGTGGGTACTGAATTTGACCGCATTTATGTATTTAACTTCTTCCCGACAGCACAGAGTAAAAAGCAGATGCCTTTGGAAGAACGTATTTTGGAAAAATTACAGGCTTTCCACGATACGCTGGTGAAGATTTCAAGTATTTGTCTGATGAAGAAGAAGTATCTTCCAAAAAGCTGTTCTCAGACCTACCTCTGACTTGGACGGCGAGGAAGAAAAGCAGCAATCCTGAGTTGGCTTTATTTGGCAACTATCCGCCAAATTCGTGACAATGATCAAAAACTGTTTTCAATAATTAAACGATTACCGAAGAAAGTAAAGGCTGGTAAAGTTTGATAAGGTGTCGATGACTTCACAGTAACATTCATTCGTCAGGGGTGCTTTTAAAATATTTTTATCAGCCTGAAGCTGAAACAAAGCAATTGTCCTTTATGGCAGGCGATTGAACTGATTAAGGCGGAGCCAGATGATGCAAGAATCAGTGTTTCAAGTAAGTTTTATGAGCATTTTGATAATAATAGTACTGCTTTTGACCAGATGCTTGTTGCAGAGGAAGAGGTATCTACGGAAAAGTGATGGTCGCAGGCAATGATGCAAAAATCATCTCGACTGCTGAAAGCAATGAAAAACAGAACCACGTTTTATAGATGACCAGGAGGAAATCATTGATAAATTGATTTCTTGGGAAAACGGTGAGATTCCGCAAAAGTGTCCAAGGATGTCATGAAAAAGAGCAAAGTTGTTGGAGATGTTCTGGAACTTTACTATGAAATCTTGAAAACTGGTACTCCAACTTACTTTGAGGAACGTAAGAACCAAAAAAAGCACAAGTAGATGGGGGAAAAACAGATTGTTCTTTCCTGCTATCTCAAGACAGGAGGTACAACATAAAATGAATGCCGTTGTTAAAAATAGAAACAATACTGAAAAGTCCGTATGACAACAAGAACTATGTTGACCTGATTCGAGAAATCTTTCCAAAGGTATCTATGGTTTCACCGGATAAGTTCAGAAAGGAATTTACGAATTTTTCATCCCATATCGAAGGTTCCATTCATGTAGGTAATTATAGAACCTGATAAAAAGAACATTATCATTATGGCAGTGCAGCTGAAAAAGGCAGGGTATGTTGAAAATTCTAGAAGTACTCAGCGTAGCTATGCCAAAAGTTGATTGAAAATGCCAATGCAGATGCTGCTTTCATAGCATTTTATGACAGAAGGTGAACCAAAGTGGAGACTTTCGTTCGTTCGTCTTGATTATGAAATGAAGATTGAAAATGGGCGTTTGCAAACAAAGGAAAATCTGACACCTGCAAAGAGATATTCTTATCTTGTAGGCGAAAAATGAACTGTGTCACACTGCTATCAGCCGCTTTGAGAGATTTATTATCGACAGCATGGCAGATTCAGAACACCCTACACTGGATGATTTGGAAAAATGCATTTAGTGTAGAAAAAGTAACCGACGAGTTCTTTAAGCTGTATTGCGAGAAATTCTATCAGTTGCGTGAAAAACTGGAAGAAAATGAAGATTTTCGTATTGAAGCAGAACAGCAATATCTTTACATCTGTCCAGTTCGCAAAAGAAACTGATGGGTCAGATTGTATTCCTGTATTTTTACAGAAAAAGGTTGGTTAGGCGTTGCGCATGGCCGAAACATTTTGACCGAAAAAGAATATAAAAAAATGCTTTACTATGCTCGTGGTGCAAAATCCAGAGAATTGATTCCGATGGTATATCGTCCTGGAGATGGAACCTATCGTATTTCTGGTTCTGGTTTAAATAGTATCAGCGATGAAGATGAAGCTGCACTGGCTATGTGTCAAAGGAAAACCTTGGGCAGTGGTCCTCACAACTTCATGCGCAAGCTGTTCGAAATCGCAGAAAAAGAAGAACCAGACTCTTTGATGAGTTACTGGAACCATTGTTCTATGATGCGTTGAATGTAAACCGTGGAGAACAGGGCTATTGTCTCAGCTCTCACATTGCAGGATTCCTTTCCTGTCTGGCGGTCTGTTTGAGCCGATTGATGGATATGATTGGGAACACAATAATTTCAATATTCCAAATGAAGTGTCAAAATGAATCCACAAAAGGAAAAAGAGATGCGGATGGTATTTTGGATATTTTTGACAGATACAATTTTACCATGAGCGAAGATGAACCGATGGAACGTGAAGTTGCCATTGATCCTGAAATGTTGGGTAAAGTATTTGAAAAACTTGCTGGAAAGTAAACGATAGAAAATCCAAAGGTGCTTTATACACCCGTGAAATCGTGCATTATATGTCAAGAAAGTTTAATAAACTATTCTGACCAATACTCTACAGATTGAAGAAGAAGCAATTCGTGAGTTTATTCTGTACGGTGACTTTTATGAAAGATGATAGATACCGTAAAAAGAAACGTCAGGGTAACGGTGGTATGTATATTTCCGAAAAGTCTGTTCAATCTGGACGCAGACGGAAATGTTGTTAGTTAATCGATTGAAAGATGTGGACGAAGCATTGAAGAATGTTCGTGTTGCAGATCCGGCGGTTGGTTCCGGGGCATTTCCACTTGGTATGCTGAACGAGATTGTCCGTGCAAGACAAAAACATTTCTGCCCACATGGCAATTACAATGAATGCATACGATACCAGACTGATGTATCAGATGGAACGTTCACCGTACAATCTGAAATATGAAACTATAAAAATTGTAGTTTTTGCAGCCGATGTAGAACCATCTGCGTGGATATTGCCCAGCTTCGTTTGTGGCTATCGTTGGTAATTGATGACGAAATCAATCCAAATGCACATAGTGCGTTAGATGGATAAGAATCATTGCCACTCCCAAATTTGAAAGCAATATTCTCTGTGGTAACAGCTTGATTGATGAATTTGAGGGAAACCAGACTGGTTAAAAAGTGAATTATTTGGAGACGGCATTTATCAGTTGGATATGAACCATTCCTGTTTTGAATCAATCAAAGTACATTGATTGACAAACAGAATGAGTTGTTCCATTGCGATAATACAGAAAAGACGATTGAAGGATGAAATCGAATCTCTGCGAGATATGGCTATCATGTCCCAATTGGAGGGAGGTGGTTCTGATAAAATTCAAAGATATCACGAGAGCAAGCGTATGGCATCCAAGCCATAGGTTCTCTGGCAGTTGGATTTTTGCAAGAGTATTCCGTGAAAAAGGTGGTTTTGATATTGTAATTGGAAATCCACCATATATTGGTGAAGAAGGAAATAAAAGAAATATTTCAAGAAGTGACGAATACTGAATTTGGTAAAAAAATACTATATCGGTAAAATGGATTTCTGGTATTTTTTACTTTCCAAAGGAATACAGTTATTGGCACCCTAATGGTTCACTATCTTTTATTGCTCCAACAACTGGATGACAACTGTTAGTGGAAAAACATGAGAAAGATATTAGGAACAAGGCAAACTTAAAAAGTTTGTTACATTCAATAATGCTATGGTTTTTGAATCTGCTAAATCAACAGACAATGATATTCTTAATCCAAAATGAGAAGCAAAGTTCAGAATATAAAAATTTCGTATAAAGCAGTAGGTAATAGAAGCCTTAATGCAAGTGAATTGAGTCAATTTCTGAATGGCAATAATATCGGTATAATGTACAATGTAAAAGTATGATCCTATAGTCAATTTTGATGGAAAGAACAATACAGTTTTAGATACATCTATTACTGACATTACTGATAAGATAAAACGAGCAAAATGTTTCTATTTGGAGAATAGCGAAATATTGAATGGTATCCACCCACATCATGCTGAAGTGACAAAGAAATGTTACCAATGTTACCTAATTCAAATGTTGGAGATGGTATTTTCATTTTGTCTTTAAATGAAGTGGAGGCTTTTAAACTTAGACACGAAGGAGAAATCATTACTGCGCCCTTATTACGATAGCAAGAATATAAGTAGATACTATTTTAACCCAGAGTATACTAAACAAATTATTTACACTACATCTGATTTTAAGGATGTGACATTGATGGACGCTTATCCCAAATTAAAAAGCATTTAGATTTTTATGTTGATGTTATTACATCTGATAATCGACCTTATGGGTTACATAGAGCAAGAAAGCAAGAATTTTTTTTGAACAGCCAACTATTATTTCTCACGAAAAAGTGCAATACTACAGTTTTCTTACGTTGCTGCACCTGCTTATGTTACGGCAGAATGGTATTTAATTAAAACATCAAAAGCGTCAATGAAATATCTTACTTGTTTGCTGAACTCTACTTTAATTAAATTCTGGTTATTGAAAATGGGGAAAATGCAAGAAGTATTTACCAAGTAGATAAAGAACCATTGGTAAACATACCAATTTTATTCCCGATAAGCAGGCAGAGTATTCTAAGTGAATGCTGTGATAAGATGTATGAGATTAGGAAAAATGACAAAAAGTGCAGATATATCGCAAGTAGAGCAGTTTATAGATGATATTGTTTACAATTCTATGCTTTGACAAGAGATGAGATTTTGATAGTGACTATTGAAGAATGGGAAAAATTGAAAATAAGATTTTGAATGACCAAGCCAAAGGCGATCAACCGTAAAAAGTTGGTCGCTTTTTGTTTTTGCTCATCGTAAATGGTAAATAACCCTGTCATCTTTTTCTATCCATAAAAATTGAGATAATCGTGAAAAAGTGTGAAAAGTTGAACGCACTTTTTTCTACTTTTACAAACTTTTCCCACTTTGCACACTATCTCAGGGAGGAATTCAAGATGAACACAAAAACTAGCTACAAGCAGGATGCGAACAGGGCAATGGGCTGACATTATTAAAGATTGTAAGACTAACTATTAATGGTCAAGCATAAAATTTAGATTTTTCAGAATAAAATACGGAAACGTATTTTAGATAGATTAGTACATTGAAAAACTGTATGATCGAATAGAGCATCAGCGATGATGCTCTCAGAAAAGATTATGAGCTAATTTAACTTATAAAGGCTGATATGACGTATGAGTTATTTCCATCCGAAAAGATGGTTCTGACAAGCTTTTTAACCACATGGCTTATTGCGACATAGTAGTGCTTGCCTTCTGCCCGTTTTTGACAGATAAAGCCTGAACTCGCTCGTCCCATACAGAAGCATATATAGCAGCATTGAAAAAGTGCGTAACGCAGATACTTAGAGCCACGTTTTTCCATGCGAGCATAAGAAGATATTAGCTGTCCGGACTGGTACGTAGACGGAGATAGTCCTGCATAAGCAAGAACTTGATCTGTATTGCTAAAGCGTGTAAAGTCTCCAATCTCTGCCAGAATCATTGCACCCATACGATACTTGATGCCGGGAATAGTTGTACTGGAGAACCACACTCATCCATGATTTTTGAATGGACTGCTCGACTTCTTTAATATCGGAAGACAGTGTGTCAATTCGGCGGATTGTCTGCCTGAGTTCCATTGATTTAGCAGGCATAAGTGATCCGATAGAAGATTTTGCAGTCTCTCTGATTTCGATGGCCTTTTCACGACCATAGTGCCCTTTTTGAAGAATCAGCAAGCAGAGCTTTCAGGTGGGTGAGATTGGAACTTGTGATAAAAATATGCTCCCGGCAGTTCCTGAAGAAGACGGTATACCGAGTTCATGTGCAGAGTCGAAACAAGAGACTCAAGTTCCGGGAACAGGATGTTTATAAGCCTAGATACTGAAGTTTTCAGTTTCGCACGTTCTTTGACAAGCTCAAAACGATAACGAGTTAATGACTTAAGCTCCTCGCTGTGGTAGGATGTACCTGTATAGGGCTTGAGTGTCTTATCAGTCACAAGCATTTCAGCAATGGAGCGGGCATCGACTTTATCCGTTTTCGTCTTTCTAAGGCTTTGACCTTTTCTGTAAAGATTTGTATGTAACGGATTGATGACAAAGGTGTGGTAGCCATGGTCAAGAAGTGATCCCAGAATGTTGTAGGGAATAGTGACCGGTAGCCCGAGTCCTATTTTTATCTGAGATTTGTCCTTTGAGACTGACTCAATCTTGTGGAATATCTCCATAGCCATCGCTATTGTTCCGTATCGTAAAGACTTGGAAAAAGTTCTTTTCAGATCTGGGCCAAGGATACAACAGTCATGCTTTATCCTTAGCAAACATCAATTCCAATGCAAATCATTTAGTAAAATCCTCCTGTGAAAGTGTTTGATGCTGTTATCGACCCACAGGGCCTCTTTGCTGATTGTATCCTCGTTCTACATACAAACCGTCATGCGGTATCTAACTGATCAACAATGAACAAAGAGGCTGTGGTTGAGCCTTACAAAAACTGTCAGCAGTGGTAGGAGATTGGAACCAATCACAGCATCAGATAACAATAGTAGCTGATTGCCAAGAACAGGTAAAGAAAAGCTACAAATTATCAATACGAGGAGAGTGGTCTAAAAGTAGATGACTATCAGTACAGCATGGCCTCTCCAGAAATGCCTACTTCTACTGGCTCAGAAAAGTAAAGGAAGCTGTCTCTACGCAGAGTGGATTTGTGGAAGACAGCAACAGGTGGAGGTTTTCCTGCTATCCATCTCCAAAGTTAACAGCGCCTCGTAAAATGAAGTAGTTTTAGGGATTGACGAAAACACGCCGATGGATTTACTGGCAAATGTTATAAAGGTCTTGAAAAAGTGCTTAACGATTCTTCCGGATTCAAACACATCTACCTCTGTACCGGACTACACAGACCTCAGACGTGGTATTGATGGTCTGATTGCAGTAGTCAATGCCGGTTTTTCAACTTGATCCCAGGGAATCAGGCTCATCTTTTGTCTGCTGGTCGCACCGGTGATCGCATCAAAGCTTCTCCTGCTGAAGCGAGACGGTTGGCTTTTTGCGTATAAACGATTTACAGATGGAAAGCTGCAGGGCCATGGAGTACCAGTGAGCTGCACACTTTTAACCCCTCAGCAGTACTGATGGCTCATGGAGGGGCGCTCATTGATTAGAAAAAGGCCATTCTTCCGGTAAAACCGAGCTTTTGATTAGCTCATTTTTTAAGTTTTTCCGAAAAACGTCAAAAGATCTCTTTAAAATCTTTTGAAAACGGAGTGTCTGTGGAGAATCAGTACTTGCTTTTTGATATAATTGTCAAATCATCTCTATGCATAGAAATATTCGCCGCTTAGCTAATTGAAGTGGATTTGAAGTACACTATTTTATTAAAGAATTTATACGAGTAAAAATAGGAGTAGTCTGCAACCCCAAATTGACTACCAATTGACTACTTTTTGAGTTACACTTTGCGCTGAGTTGCCTTGTTTTGCCTCTTTAATATCAAAAATAATGTGGTTTTTGAGAAAACCGCAGAAAAACCTTGCAAAACAGGGCAACTCCACGGTATTTTAGAGGAGGAAACACTATGCTAAAAATCTGTTTTCTGTCTCGCTATGGTAACATTTGCCGCAGTCCTATGGCGGAATTTCTGTTTAAAGAGAATCTTGAGGAGCATGGAAGAGATGATGAGTTTCAAGTATCTTCCAAGGCGACTTCCACGGAGGAAATTTATCGTGGGCAGGGGAACCTGGTTTACCCTCCGGTTCTGGAAATTTTTGGAAGGGCTGGGAATTGATTGCAGTAAGAAACGGGCTTGCCAATTACAAAAAGAAGACTACGAAAAATACGATTATTTCTATCGGAATGGATGAGCGGAATCGGGAGAATATGAAGAGAATTTTTGGGAGGAGATCCTAAGGGAAGGTTTTCTCTTCTTGGGGATTACTACCGACATCCTCATCCCATTGCAGATCCTTGGTACAGCGGGGAATTTCAAGCCTGTTATAGAAGATGTCCCAGAGGGATGCAGGGGACCATGGGAACAGATTAAAGAGAAGTATAGAAGCCGGTGCTGTAGAAATACAGTACCGACTTCTTTTATGTTTTTGTTTTAAAACCTGTGCGGAATGTGTTTGTTTGTGTGTTTTGCCCTAAAAATACATGGCAATATTTTGTGTTTTTAAGCTATTGATAACTTACATAAGTAGGGTATAATGCAGATAGTTATTTGTTCAGATTTCACAAAGATAGATGGGAGGAAAAACATGAAAAGAGAGTTTTATCCGCAGTATTGGCCCTTTCCTTAGGGGTATCTTTGCTGGCTCAGGAGCAAAAAGCGAAGGAAATGCAGGTGGAGATAGCTTCTGCTAAGACAGAGGAAGGAAAGTCCGATGGGCTTCCGGGGACAACAGGCAAAGGGCAGTGGAGAAACCCTGACCGTACTCTATATGTCCGGCATTTATGCGGATGCTGCAAAGTCCATGGTGGATGAGTTTGAAGAGAAAAACCGGTGCCAAGGTAGAAGTTATTGATATGCGCATACACCGAGCTCTACCAGAAAAATGCTTTTGGACTTCACCAGCGGAGCAGGAACCTATGATGTGATTGATGTAGCCAGCCAGTGGGATGGAGAATTTGCTCCTTACCTTACTGACTTACAGCCCTATGGATGGAGAAGGATGGCGTAAAGTCGGAGGATTTTAATTGACAATGCTATTGCAAACCCGAAAGTGGCAGGATAAGAGATCGGAATCCCCCAATGCATCCACACCACAGCTTTTGCTTACTGTACCGACATTTTCCCAAATGGACTTCTGATACTTGGGAGGAGTACAGAGCAGAGCTTAAGAAGGTAACTCAAGAAGGATGAAGGCTTCTATGGAGCCCATTTCCGAATTACAGGACAGCTTGGCGGCGTGTTTGACTACGTGCTTTGGTCTATGGGCGGTGCATGGGCGGGATGAAGATTGGAAGGTTACTGTAGACTCTCCCGAACCAGAAAGGCTAGAGCATTTGAATGTTTTCACAGGAGTCCTGGATCCTAACTGGCTAAACTGGGGAACCGATCAGTCTATTCAGGCTTTCTTAAACGGAGATGCGGCGGTTTTGTGAGACCTGGTCACATTGGGCTTGGTACAGGATGCCGACAACCCTGAAAAGTCCAAGGTAGTTGGAAAAATGGGCATTGTCCGTAATTCCAAAGGAGAAGACCGGAATCACCCTGTCTGCATGGGACTGCGCACTCCGGAAGGCTCTAAGAATCAAGGATTTGGGCTGGGGAGTGGATCAAGATGATACCAGCCTGGATAGCAGAAGGAATTCTACGATAACCATGGCATTCTTTCTCCGAGAAAAAAGCTTTTCTGGGAAGAGAATGGCATTAAGGGTACATATATAGGATACCGTTCGTGAGGCATTAGATACCGCAAATATGTGGTGAGAGTGGCTGCTTCCACACAGGTGGACACCAGCTTTAACACCTCACTTTCGCTTATCTTTCCGGACAGGCGATCTGGAGACAACTGTAAAGGAAAATGCAGGCAGCAGTGGAAGAAGCCTGCAGCAGGCTCCTCCTGAAGAGGAACCAAGAACTATAATCATTAATCTATTTTTAGAGAAGTACTTTTTGGCTTATCTCAAAAACAGTTTTAAAAAGAATAGCTGTTAGAAAGTTAGAGAATACAGTATGAATGGCACAGAAATAAGAAAAAGGAAATAGTAGAGGAGAAAGGCTATGGTCTTGGCTTTTTCTAAGCTTCCTACCATTTTTATTCTTAGGCTTTACGGCCTTGTTACCTCACTGTGTTCTCTATCTCAGTTTTCTATTTCAATACAAGGTTAATCTTTTCCAATGCTAGTTCCCAAGTTCATCGGCATTGGGAATTATCTTCGGATGCTGCATGACAAAAGACCTGTAAGTGTGGGACACTTTAATGCTTTTGTGGGTTTCGTGTCTTTGGAGATTGCTTTAGGGCTTGCGGCGATGCTGCAGGCACCAAAAGAATTCTTACCGCATTTTTACCTTCGTAACATGATTCCCATGATTGCGCTCGGTATTGGCCATTGGTACGCTGTGTCGTATGATGTTGGACGGTAGCACGGGAATCATCAATGTACCTCTTACATTTGTGGGTGTACCCCAAAACGAGACTGGCTATGAGTAATCCAAAAACGGCCATGCCGGCAGTGATTTTTGTCAGTGTACAGCAATTAATTCTGGGTCTACATCATTACGCATAGCTGTAGGCTTGGGTCCCTTCCGCAGGATGACAGCTGCGAAGCACGGGTAGATGAGCGAAAATCGTCATATCTTCTTCCAAATCGTAGCTTCCCATGATTGAGTCCCTCACTGATTATTGTTTTCAGATGCCACGTTACGTATTGGATGCTTTCAAGGTGGTGCCGGTCACCATATACTGGCGACCAACGGCGGGTCGAAATGCTACGGGAAATGTAAGTTGCCGAACTATATTTTACAAGGCTTAAAAGAGTTTCTGATGCCAGCTATACATGGCGGCTCGTGAAGCTCAAGGCCTTCGTTTTCTCCAGCGACCATTGTTGAGTTTCTTTTCCTGCGTTGGAAAAGCGGTGGAGAACGAGGTTTGTAGCGCATAGGGACATGCAAGATAATCATCACATGAAGTCTGATTAGCTCCTAAGAAACAAGTTTTTATGGAAATGAATGCTGAACACAATTCATGCAGCAGTCTTATCAACTTATAATTTTACTGGGTGATTTTATCAAGGGTTTAAAGGAAGAAATATGATGGCTAAAGACCGAATAGATGCCAAATGATTCCGTGGGTGCATGAAATATTGGGAATGTGTGAGCCCGTATAGTGTATAGCACAGTCGCAAAGGATGTGCGGTTTTGGTTTCCCCTATACCGCTTTTCCAATTAACTTTCCAGTGCCGGGCGCGAGTATTTGTGAATCCTCCTCTGATTCCCCAGGCGCCACCATGGAAAATATCAAACAGTCATGCTGTGCGAAATGGTCTTGGACCACGAGTATGAATTTCCATGATTGTAAGCCCTAGCGCCACTGCATTTCCCTGCTAGCCTCCCATGGCCCTTATAGTCAGAGCGAGAAGTTCTCTAATCTTTACCAGACAGATTTTCCGGTCTATGGTTTATGATTCAGAAAATGTGTCCGCCATTGCAACAGCAGTCTCCTATTTACCTTGTGATGCGGAGAAGTGCAGCTGATTGATACCTTGCTTGCTCTGATTGTTGAATACCAGTTTTAACATAGGTAGTAATCTAGTGTGATGGGCTTCTTTACTCAGGTACCTATTATTGAAATGGAAGTCACTTGGAAATTGTGGATACATTTCTGAGTCGTTTTCTTCTATGTGGTTTTCCGGTAACAAGGGGTAAAGATCAATGGCAGCTTAGGTATCCTGGCGTTCGTGGGGAGCATCAGGACAATTCCTTTTTGCAGTTATTTTAAGTAATAATAAATCTAAGACATTGCCTGCTGGTTATTGCAGTTCATACCTGATAAGGAGCTTGGATTGGGGGCCGTGAGCGACTTTCTGATCCGGCCTGTTACCGGTTTTGGTCTTGGTATACCTCTGCAGAAACAGTTCGTGGAAGGACTGGCAATGCTGGGGAGCCAGTGAAGGGTGAAGGGTGAGATCATAATACGAGGCGGGCAATAGATTGGATATTCTTTATGAGAACTAATAGTCGAAAGTGATGATTAAATATTTTGTGCATTAATGATTTTGACTATTGCATTTCTTTATCTTATTATATCGTTTTCTGTACAAAGGACTTATTCACAAAAGTCATTGTCCTCCTCTCCAGTTCTGAGGAGGACATGAGTTGAGAACAAGGCAAATATTGATTTAGTATTAACCTCCACAATGCAAAATAATCAGCGAATAGAATATGTCGAGAACTTGCCAGCAGAGAAGATTTTGAACGTAAGATTTTGTGTACTGATCGGGGATATGATATATACATTATAGAACAGGCGCACAGTTAATGACCGTTATAAACTTTACATGCCTCAATATAAAATACCTTGTTTTGTATTATCCAATGGTTTCGACTTTAATCAAAGAATATAGTCTCTGTTCAAATTAAAGAGGAGGAAGCAGCCCTATATTTGCTTCCTGCTTATAGCCAGAAACAAACAGAATTTACAAATATTGCAGGATTTCCTAATGAGCCGATGGAAAATGTTGGACATTTATGAGGAAAGGTATATTCATTGCTCCGGGAAGGGCTTATCAGGGCTCTCACTGTCAAAGGCATATATACCAACTTAGTTGAGGATGACACTTGACTTAGGATATAAAATTGCAGAACAAGTGTTTAGAAGAAATGCAGTTGTTGTTCTGGTATGCTAATGGTTTGGCGAGAAGTCTTGGGCACTTCAAGGCAGGAGACCGGACGAAACTGAGTGTGATTGGAATTGCTACAGATCAGTGTTCTATAGATGCCGAGGGCATCCTGTTATATTTGATTTTGACAAGTTTATACATGGATTATGGGGGAATACAAAGGGACATCTGGCCAGCCAGGGTATATCCTGGGGCCGGGCCAAGATCTGTTTCGTATATACAATTTGATAAGAAGAAATACAGGCCAAGTAATGAGAGGAAATCAATGATGTGTACAAAGACTTGAAGGCAGGACGGATTAATTTTGGGCAAGGAGTAATAAATGAGTGCTGGAAAAAATATGTTTAAAGATTATTGTGCAGTTGTTGTACTTATTACCGGGCATGGAGTGATTTCTTACAGGGCAGGTGCAAAGTATAATTATTCAAAATAAAAAAATGGGAAACTGTACTGAGATCTTATTGATATGAATGCTCCGCAGCATGCCTTAGGAGGAGGAACTTTAGATAGGTTGATTGACGTTATTAAATGACAGTGTTTGCCCCGAATAAAATGATAGATATAAGGGTAGGGGCCAGAAGTTTGAAGAGCAGACTTTCTGTTTTTAAGAACAGGAAATCAAATATTTTCCTTCTTGATTTGAAAATTTATATGTTTTGAATCAACAAGATGGGGTACATAATAAAAGTGATGTTCTTTAGAGACTTTCTTTCAAATCGGATGAGAATAAAAGGAAAGAAAAATAAATATAAGATAGCTTAGAGGACGGATCATTTTTGAAACCCCTCTTGGATGGAAGGGTAAAGAAGGGATCGAATTGTTCAAGTTTAACCCTGAAATATTTATTACAGTCTGATTAATAATTGGTAACTTGCATCATCAAGTCCACTCTTATTGGATAAGAATGGTGAGTGATTTGCTCAAGGCCTGGTGTGCCCATTGAAGTATCTGAACATAGTAAAAGATCGATATGATACGGAGAACATACCTTTCAATTCCTTTTGAATAGCATTAACTATTTTTGCCTGTATTATTGTATTATTACACCTGGGATTATTTTCTCTATTGTTTTGTGAAGATATTTTCCGCAATTACAACTGTTAAAAATAGAGTAATCACAATTACTGTCATATCCTGATACATGGTTTCTAATCAAGCTTTTCTTCTTGCATGGACTATAAAGCCACTCGAAGAGCTTTTGAGGCTATGGGCTGCAATGTGGTACATTCAGAGTTCATGCGAAACAGAAGGATGGGGTGGAGTTGATTCAAATCTACAGTGCATATTGGAAATTCGAGCTTGTCATGGTTTACGGAAGAAAGATGTAACAAAAAGATGACAGAATTGATAACAGTCAATCCTGTTTTATATAATGGCTTGGATACTATCATTATGGATGCTTTGAGGAGAGGATGATATTAGCTTGATTCTTCTCAGGAGAATTGAAGTAATTATCTATATCGATTGGTCTTTGAAGAGTAGATATTGATTATTTGATTTGAAGTGTAGGATGGAGGCATTTGGAATATGCTATTTCAGAAGCATGTAATGTATCTTGTCCTAACTTCTTCTGCAATCTTAATGAAAATACAATAAACATGGTTTTAGAACCTTTGATGCAGTAAGTTTGTATTATACACCATGTGAATCGGGAGAATTTGAAATTCTGTGTATTGACGATGACCGGAGTAGAAGCAGAAAGATACAAGAACTACGGATGTGGCGCAAGTGGCCGGAAACAGATCAGATTATTGATTGGTTGAATTTCTCCAGAAAGAATATTAATAGGACTGATGGAAATTCATCTTCCTTTAGTAGAGGAGTTTTCCTTGAGGTTATGATTTGATCAGTGGATACAAATTCAGGCAGGACTTTAGGGCTGCTTTCCGGTCAAGAAGGAATGGAAGTAGTGGGGGCTTGATGCTGCTGGGTATGCCATTTCGGAGAAAACCCTGATGTTCTCATTACAGATATAAGGCCGTGTAATGGCTTGGTTTATAGAAATAAGAAGATGAACAACATAAGATCATTATCCTTAGGCTATGATGGTCTTATGCAGCGGGCTATTAAATATAGGTATATGGTGTAATAAAGCCGACTAATCGAAGACTATGAGAGACCTTGGACACAATGCAGAGGGAATGATGGGTGGAAGCAGTTTGGAGAAGATATATCAGGAGGGGTTTTGAGTTGGGAGTTGTTTGACGTTAGTTGTTGAGTTAATTGCTCTTGAAGAAAATGGGACTCAAGGTCATAGCTGGATGTTGTTTCATCCCAGGCTGTTTTACTAGGTTTGAACTTAGTTACATTTTGATAGTTTTTGGTTTAATATTTTGGCTCGATTGGAAAAATGTTTTGATTTGTCTTAAATTGAGATGTTTTCTCAATTGGTTAAGTTAGGATTAAAACATTTTTATTTTCATTTAAAAGCAACCTGATATATCATTGGAATATAAAGATATAAAATTATATAATGTTGTTTGAAATTTCATGTTGCCCATGTAAGATAAACAAAACAATGATGCCATGTGAAACAAATCCAAGTCAGTAGCTTTAATATGTTCTATTAAAAGAGATATGCTGTTCTAGTACAAATTTATGGAAAAACAGGGTCTATTTATGAAAAAGATCGTTTTGTTTTCATACTAACATTGTGGCATCATTTAGTTGCTTGCGGCGGTGGGCAGATAGAATAAGGGTCGAATGGCGTTTTAGATGCCGAGACAGATTCAGAATACTCCAGTGAAGAGATTGTTTTAATTTCTTCCATTAGTGTGGATATTGGAGATGCCAGCCATGCGGGGCAAGCAGTGCGATAAGGAACTGGGCACCAAGTTGAAGTGTGGTTGGTCTGTTTCCTGCTGGGGTTTGAGCAGACCTTCACAGGAGAATACATTGAGAAGGATATGACTTGTGTGCTGCAGTCGGTTGATGAGCTTGCGGTAACATCAATATGAAAAGACGGTTCTGCCATTATCATTGAACCCAGGTGATTCGGACCAGCCTGGTTGTTGCCCAAAAAGGCCGGATCTATATTTGCAGAATCATTTTTTGGATATACAGAATATTTTCTAATAGACGGAAGTCTAATCTGACATGACATCTTTTGGATACCTGAAGGATAGCTATAGAAACTACAAAGGAATAGCTGATGCAAAGAATGAGATCATTTCTTTCTTAAATCATGGACTGATGTAACATCTATCGAGACGATGACTCTCAGTGATTTGATAATGGAGCTATTGGGTACTGTGCACTCAAACATGAGAACCTTCCGGTGCATTCAGGCTGGCTGAAAGAGGCCAAAATTTGCTTTGGGTTGTAAATAGAATAAGGAAGTGTGTAAAATGTAAGCATGAACTGGGCCAATGTATATCCTTGGATTATTAAGGGCATCAAAGCTGAATTAAAAGGTGCTCAAGAGTGGGTATAAAGAGGTGTATTTGAGCCTGTTTGATAGTGTTTAGAGGAATGACGATTCAGAAACACGGAAGAGGTACAAATGGAAAACTGGGCTTTAAAATAATATTTTTTCTGAATAGGATTTATCAGACATTCATTAATCAACTTTTATCAAAAAACCTTAAATTACATTATGGGAAAAGAAATATTATGATGAATTAAAACATATCAACTAGGCATTTTGGTTTTATGAATAGTGATATCTATGGTGATTAAAGGAAATTTATACTCAAGGGAGACGGTCTTGATACCATAATAATCTTATATGGGCTACTACAGAGGAGATTTTGTTCATGAAAAATAAATTAAGCTCTCTAAAGGCTGGCTTTGGCATTTACTGTAGTTAAGCTGCTTTTGCTGATGAAACATACAATTTGCAGAATATCATATTACTGGGGAATAAGCACAAAGGAAAGATGATTTAGGAAAGAAAGGAAAAGTTAGCTCTTGACCAATATCTTGACGTTCTAGGGAATTGTTGAAAGTCAAAGGTTGGGCTGTAAAGTTGAAATATTGAGCACTATATAGTAAAAATTATATAGACCAGCTGATGCCCCAAAGGCGGGTGTGTTGTGACTGTCGAGGATATGTAGAAATTCGATTTTATCACCCACTAAGATAGAAAGGTTTTAGAAGTATCGGATCTGTATAATTTGAAATGGAAAGATTGATGGAATAGAATAGAAGAGGAGATTCAAACGGTTAAAGAATTAGGTTGGGTGATACTAGTGATTGGACGATCATAAAGCTCCATCTATGAAGGAGACCCCACGAAAATCGGAAAAATAAGACAGTAGAAAATACATCTTTGAGTCTAAAGATAATATTCCATTACTGGATAATGTTTCATTTTCGTTTAAGAGGAGAATTCTTGGCTTTGCAAATTTCGGGACAGCGGGGACTTTTGACTGATTTGTATTGCTTGTGCAGGAGGTGGAGGAAAGTTCGGCCGATTGGCACGGTAAGAAGGAATCAGAAAGGGAATGGGATACTTGGCGTCGGATCATTTTGGGTCTCTGGGATGGTTTCCGGGATGACTTTCCTCTGAGGAATATTCCTTTGTTGATCAAAACTGGGTTTAAAAGTGGAATCATAAAATGGAAAATTGGGCAATTATACAGAATAGTATTCAAGAGATATGAGTTGAAACACATTATGAAGTTGTGATTGTGGTAAACATCTGCGGGGAGATCAACAAAAAGTTCATCGTAGTAGAGAAGTGGATAAGGAAAGTTGATTATATTTGATCAGCACAAGAGGCTTAAGGCCTTGGAGCGGGTCTTCCTTTCAAGAGAAACCATTATAGGAAAGGTAAAGGAGAACATTTACTGTGGTATTACAGGCTAGCCTCTCATGATCTTTGCCAGTAGGATTTTATTTATTTTATACAAAGTTTTTCAAAGATAGGAAGCTTTCTTTTTGATCGGTTTGTTGACGGGCTCCCTTCTAGTTAAATGAAAGAAAGAAGTTTAACTTTGTGATTTTTACTTTGGATTCTTTCACTTCAATCCATGACAATCATTTTGTTTTTTTTGCCCTTCCAATATCAGTTGATCTTCAGGCTCTTACAGGCGTATTTTCAAAACCTTTTATGTGCTTAGAAATAAACACAGTTAAAGACAGCTCTCTTATTTGTGGTTTGGCTTTTCGTTCACCTATCGAGATCATATAATATTGATGCGGGGCGTTCATTTGTGTCCAGCGGTATCTTTTGCACTGGGAGGAAGCTTTGGGATAGGTATAATTCTTTTGTGAGGAATAAAGCTTTTCTTTGGGCGGTGCTGTTGTTGGATTTATAATTGGATTTTTAAAGTAAAAATTCAATTTTATTGATTTTGATTTAGTATGTCACCTATTATCCAATATATTTATACGGTGTACTCAGAACCAGTTTAAGGAATCAAAACATGAGTATTTGAAAACAATTTATTTAGATAAAAGCACCTGACCTTAAAAAAATCATTCCAAGAACTCTGTTTCCTTGGGAATTGTAGTTTCTTTATGGTTGCAGTATTGGTTTGAGTATGTACTTGCTCTAAGACTTCTTTAAGTTTAGAATTCAGGCAACCGGTTTTACTGATAGGTTTCTTTCCAGAATGTCGGAATCAGTCATAATCAATATATGCTTGCCTTCATAGTGGCGCTATTTTGGGACTTGCGGGACTGGTGGGAAGTCGTGGAATGCAGCATAATAGCTGCTGCAGTTTGATACGCAGATGGGGATCTTACGGAATCAGGATATCATTTGTCAATGCTCACCCACTTGCAGTTGTACCGGCTTCTCTCTACTATTTAACTTTTTTTGCTGAGTTGGAAATTGTGATGGGACATTCAACGGATGCTCCTGCCAGTGTAATTGATCTGGGGTTTGTAATGCTCTTCATTGTATGTCTTTCTACTTTAGAAGAAAGGCTAGATTAAATAAACAAGAAGAAAGAGAATCGTGACCGAGGCTGTGCTTAAAGACTAATATAACAAGCCTTTTGGCAAGAGCATTTTTGTAAGTGCTTTCCTCTTATTTATGGAGGTGATTACGGAGAACCGGAATGATAGTTACTGCTGTAGAGGGAATATTAATTCCTTATCAGGGCATGGGGAGAGTTTATGAACATACATTGGTAAAATATCTATCTCAGCTTTTTGCTGGCGTGTAGCCTCATGATTTGCCTTCTCTGTACTTCGCCACTGTATACATGAACATCAAATTGTATTGATAGAGACAGCAATTTCCATTTAGTAACAGGGTTTGCTTTTCTATCAAGGTTATTTTGGCATTCAGACTACGCCTCTGAAGGTCGAGTACTTTCCCACGATACTGAATCCCGGTGCTAAGCCAAATCCATTTGTATCAGGAGAAATTCTATTTTCCCAAAGATATTAATACCTATCTGGCGTACTATTGATTCCGATTATTTTATTTGTGATGAATCATGCAGCATTAGGCCTTGCATGATCCTGTGGAGATCCGGAAGCGATTTGATACTTGCAGAATAGATATATATATATTTCAGTACGTTTTGTAGCGGTAGCAGTTGCCGGCTGTTTGGGAGGAATTGGGGCATGCTACTCTTTTTAACTGTAATGTAGGGGATGTATACATCGAAATCATCAGTAGTCGTGATTTGGTGCTTTAGAATTTGCTTTTGGGGAAATTGGAATCCAGTGAGGGCGTTGATTTTCAGCTGTATTTGGCGTATCTGAAGGCTATTGGAGTTTATGCTGTAAAGCCTTGGGTAACCAGTACCATACCAAGTAAGAACTCTTTAGTGCATTGCCTTGTTTTAGTAGAATTGTTGTTTTAACGGTTTGTGGGAAAGATCTCAGAGCACCAAATAAGCTGGGACAGGGTGTGAAAATTAGTGTATAGGTTTGGCATCCATACCAAGCATTTAGCCACATTTTAATATTTTCATAACAAGGAGGGAGATGTGGTATGAAAAGAAAGAACGTCTATTTGCAAATCCTCTTGCTTGTAGCAGAATGGCTTTGTCACATGTGGAGGAGGCTGCACAGGAGGCTAAAGTTCTGTACAAGCTCAGACGGAGACAAAAGAAAAAACTGGAAAAATGAGGGAAGCTGAAGAGACAACAAATGGAACCCGGAACAGTGGACACAGTTGCTGTTCCTGCAGGCACTTTAAGCTTTTGGTCACTATTTTTGGAGGAGATGATTGGTTCAACAGGCCAAAAAGGCCAATATAATCAAACTGATACAAAATCGGTGGAGATTATTGCCTTGTCTGGGATGATTATTATACGAAATTACAGACTACTGTGGCTGCAGGAAAAGATTGGATATTGGCATCTCTCATGTTTCTAAACTATATGAGCTTTCTCAGAGTGGTGTTGCAGGTAGTAGATGATTATTTGAAGAAACTGAACATTTATTGATTTTATCGAGGACTATCAATCAGTCTTGAAGTTTCTGTAAGCATTGATGGGAGAAATCTATACCGTTTCCCTTGAAGTATACACATGAGGTAATACCACTATAATATTTTTCGGAAGAGGCGGGGTACGAAGTGAGGGCCTTGGAAGGATTTGAGTATAAACGATACAAAATTACAAATATACCATTGGGATTAACTTTGTTCAGAATGATCTTTTAGAACTTGTACAATTTATTTCTGATGAGACATAGTTTCATTAATGGAGGAAAAACACATAGATGTAGAGGTCAGTAAAAGCACTTGAGGCAAAACTATATTCTTTAGTATCTAAACGATAGTGAGCTTTTATTCCAGTAATCAAATGGCAGCTGCACTAAGAACACACTTTGGCAAAACGCTTGGTTTAATGCCC